>Ga0160419_100073_pt1 | contig 67046 bp, 42 predicted proteins | sample CelAP2metagpilot_2_FD_108196 | JGI IMG/M metagenome (GOLD analysis project Ga0160419, IMG submission 108196) | Phycosphere-associated microbial communities from Cellana algal ponds in Kailua-Kona, Hawaii, USA - Cellana AP2-4-25 metagenome pilot ...
AACGGCGAGGGAACCTGCCACGCTGGTTTTGCCGCCACCTGCACCTGAACGCGCATCGGCATTGCTGGAATGCGTGGCATTGGTCAGCGTATGTGTGCCGCCATCGCCATCACTGGTCAGCTCAATCGCGTCCAGTGTCAGCGCTTGTTCAAAGGTCTCTGCCAGTTGCAAAGACCCGTCGTTTGCCACAATGGCATAATACGTCGTGCCCGTGGTCAGCCCGCCAATATCGGTGCCGCCGCCGTTGTAGACAACGCTGTCGCCGGTTTGCAGGCCCTGTGGCCGCTCCAGTTCAAGCGCGAAACGCTCTTCATCGGGGTCGAACTCAACGTTGTCGTTGCCCGTCCGCTCCAGCACATGCGCGTCGCCCATACCCTGATCTTCAAGATCAATCGCGTCGCCATCCGCCTCAGAAGCAAGCTGGATGAAGCCTTCTTCATCACCGAGGATCACGAAATAGGTCTCACCGTCAGTCAGACCTTCGATTGCCGTGCCGCCAGTACCTTGACGATAGACAACTTCCTCATTCGCCTCGAATGCCTCATCAGGGGCAAGGAACAGCGTGTTGTCTTCCGTGTTCACCAACTGGGACGTGGCAACTTCAAATTCAGTCTCACGCTCGGCCATGACAGCCTGCACTTCGACGCCTGAACCGGACACATCCGCATGGCTGATTGTCGCAAGGTTGTTGGCTTTGGAGACGTTGATGCCAATCGCAGCGCCAACCGTGGTGCCTGTTGTCTCATTGGTGGCGGAGCCATCCGCAAAGGCAGCCGCATCGGCATTCGCCTTGCTTTCCACCAATACCGCGCCATCCGCATCCAAAGTCGCGCGGTCGGCAATCGTGCCTGTGACCCGCGCTTCGGCGTTCAGCTCGGAGACGTTAACGGCGATCGACGCCGCAACAGTCACTGCACCGCTGGAGGTCTGGCCATTGTTCTGCGCACCCACCTGCTGGTTTGTGCCACCGCGCGTGTTGGCGGTATTCACCTGGCTGTCTGTCTGCTGCTGGGCGGTGGAATCCTCGGAACCCTCTTCCTTGGAACCCGCCGCACTTGATACCGCATCAGCACGGGAAGCGCCAAGGCCGATTGCCGTGACGGTCGCTGCGCCATCGGTGGTCACCGAACCTGCAACCGCCGACAACACGTTATCTTCTGCAACGGTCACACCAATCGCAACACCAACGGCCGCCTTGGTGCCATCAGCAGACCCTTCAGCCCGCGTCCGCGTATCCCCATCCAGCGACGCGGAGATGGTTACATCACCCGTCCCAACCGAAGACGCATCCGCGCCCACTTCAGCCGTCACATCGTTCTGAATTGCGGTGATCGCCGCAACTGCACCAATTCCGGTGCCGCCGGTGACATCCGCCCCGCCAATGGCAATCGCTTCTGCCTGATGGCTGCCTTCGGCTTCGATGTTGAGGCTGCCAACACCAGTCAGTGTCGCATTGTCCGTCAACCGCGCTTCGGCATTCATGTCTGCAATGTTGAGCGCAAAGGACGCGCCCACGCCAACGGTAGAGCCTGTCTGCTCCGTATTGGTTGTGCCGCCGTTGCTGTTGGCGTCCGTGCCGGTGCCCGTTCCGGACCCACCACCCATGCCGCCGCCCATATCACCGCTGCCACCTTCTTCGGCTTCGGTGCCGGTGCTTTCCTGCGCTGAAGTTGCGATGGCATCGCTTTCCATGGCGTTCGCAGCCTTGATGATCACATCACCGGAATCATCGCCCGTATAGACAACACCCGACCCGACAGTCGCGGAGGTGTTCACATCAGACAGGTTCAGCGCAAAGGCACCTGCAACACCAAGACCTTCGCCGGAGGCACCGGATGTCGCGCCCGCTTCGCTCTTGCTGACACCGTCACCGCCGTCTTCATAGGTCAACGCCTGAACGGTCAGGCCACCTGAATTGATCGTCGCGTTATCAAGGTTTGCTGTGATGTCGCCGTCTGCCTTCACAATCGCGACGGCCGCACCGATACCCGCAGTGCCCGCATTGGTCGCGGTGCCATCAGCCCGCGCTTTGCCATCCGCATTGCCGCGTGCCGTCATGGAAACCGCACCGGCAGCGGTGATCACCAGCCCATCCGCGATCACGGCACCGGCACTGAATTCCGTCAGGTCCAGCGCAATTGCACCCGCAATTGTCAGCGCCCCATCCGATGTAGAGGCGTCCGGCGTCGTCGTCTGTGCGCTTCCCTCACCCGAGGTCCGGCGCGATGCAGCCTGGGTATTGGCCGTCTCGGCCTGCATTTCATTTGTGTCGTTGACCGTCTCTTCCTCGGCCATTGGATCCATCGGATCCTCTTCTTCCTTCTCTGCGCCCGCGGCGGAGGCTTCCGCCTCTGTCCGGCTTCCTGCGGTGCCCTGTGCCAGCAGCGTCACGCCACCACCCGCATCCACATTGCGCGACAGCGTGGCCAGCACTTCGTCCTCGGCAATCGTCAAGCCGAAGGAGATACCAACAGCTGTGTCCGCACCAACGGCATCGCCCTTGGCAACGGTTACAGTATCCGCTTCATGGGTGGCCGTGATGTTCAGATCACCCGACAGATCCAGCAAACCACCCGTGCCGACATTCGCCGTTGTGGTGTTTGCAATGACCGACAGACCCAGAACAGGTGTCACGGCTGTACCGCCTTCGGCACCACCTTCTACGTCAACCCGCGCATCATAGGTGCCTTTGGCAGTGACATTGATGTCCCCTGCCCCGGTGATGGTGACACCGTCGTTCAAAGAAGATGTCGTCGCGTGATCGGTCACGTTCAGACCAAAGCTGGCACCCACACCCGTTGCGCCGTCTTCTTCGCTGGACTGAGCGGCTTTCGCGCTCGCCGCAGCGAAGTTTGCCGCTTCGGCGCTGACATCCACATTGCCGTCACCGGTCATGGTCACGTTTGCAGCACCATCAACAACGGCACGTACCGTAGTTTCGGCCACGTTAATGCCAACCGAGCCTGCAATGCCCACGTTGCCGCCCGACGCACCCGAAACCGCATCCGCTGCCGCGCGATGGACGGAATCCGTCAACGTGTGCTCTTCCAACGTTCCGGCAGAGGTGATCTCAATCGCGTCACCCGCCATCGCGTTGTCGCGGCTTTCAGCCAGCGCAATGCCGCCTTCACCGTCTGCGATCACGTAGTATGTTGTGCCGTCTTCCAGACCGCCAATATCATCGCCCATTCCGCTTGCATAAACCAGCGCGTCGCCGGTCCGCAGGTTGTCCGCATCATCAGAGGAAAGGGAGAAACGTTCTTCGGTTGGTGTGAAGGTGACCGGTTCGGAATCCGGCTCAACAGACAGAAGCGTATGGTCATCACCTGCACCCTGGCTGGCGAAATCGATAGCGGTGCCAGCGGTCGCATTTGCCTCGGATGTCGCAAGCTGTACCAGCCCGTCTTCACCCTTGATGATGAAGTAGGACGTTACCTCATCCAGCCCGCCAACAGCAGTGCCGCCCGCTGCGTTGTACTTGACCTCATTACCGGTCTCAAATTCATGATCTTCGCCAAGGAAGATCGTGTTGTCTTCAATGTCTACGCCTGTCGCTGTCTCGACACTCAATTCGGACGTGCGCTCAAACATACCCGCTTCGACGGTCATGCCGTTGGCCGTGACAATGCTGCCATTGGTCAGCGCAGCTACGCCTGGCTTGGCGACGTTGATGCCCACGGCAGCGCCGACGGTGCCGGATGTGCCGTTGGCCGCTTCACCTGTGGCATCAGCCCAGCTGTCCTGATTGCCCTTGGCACGCAGCACAAATGCGCCGGATGCCATGACCGTCACGCCGGTGGCGACCTCTGCCAGCACGGAAGAGGAATCGATGTTGATCGCAACGGCAGCAGCGACGGAGAGGGATCCATCACCTGTGTTCGCATCTGGTGCTTCGGTCTCGGATGATGCCTCACCCGACCGCGCGCTCGCCTGAGAGTTGGCGAAGTTCTGTTGTTCCTGGTTGCCCTCGTCGACCGCGCCCTCTTCTGTCTCCGGGCTTTCATCATCTTCAGCGGCACCCGCAGCAGAGGCTGCGGAGACAGTCTTGCTCCGCGCGGAACTGTTGGCGGCGAAGGTCACTGCACCAGCAGTTGCTGTCACATCGCGCATCAGCTGCGCTGTTGCACTTTCCTCGTTGATCGTAAGACCGAAGGACAGACCGACAGCCGTGCTGCCGCCTTCCGCATCGCCTTCGGCGGCTGTGTTGGTCTGTCCGTTGTGCGTGGCCGTGGCCGAGACGGACTCCGCCTCAAGCAAGCCGCCGGTGCCGATCAGAACAGAGGTATCATTGAAGTTCGTTGTGATCGCGACAACCGCGGCGGCAACAGTGCCACCACCGGATGCCGCACCTTTGGCAAGCGTCTCTGCCGTGTGGGTCGCGTCTGCGGTCAGGGTGATTGCACCGGCACCTGTGATCACGGCATCATCTGCCACAGCGGCAGTCGTGTTCTGATCCAGAATGGTCAGTGCAACGGACGCCCCAATGCCCAAAGCTTCCCCTGATGCGCCGTCTTCGTTTGGTACCGCTTTGGTTGAAACGGCTGTCTCTGCTTGCGCCGCCAATGTCAGGTCATTGCCACCAAGGGCAACACCTGCTCCAGCGCCATTTTGGACGATCGCTTCGACCTCATTCAGCACCACATGAATCGCCAGCGAACCCGCGATACCTGTCTGGCTCCCCTCGCCCGCACCGGAGACGGCTTCGACCGCAAAGGTCTCACCGGCAGCCATGGTGGCTGAGACGTTAATCGCATCCGCGCTCAACGAGCCGCTGTCAAAAATCTCTGCCCGGTTGGTGGTATCGACGACACCCACAACGACCGCAACGCCCACACCTGTTGAGCCTGCGCCTGTTGTGGACCCGTCCGCCTTGGCCAATACGGAATCGGTGCTGGTCGCGCTCAGTTCAAGATCGCCATCGGTTTCAAGCGACCCTGTCGTATTGATCGTTGCGGTCGTTTCAGGACGATAGTCCGAGACCACCACAGCGCCCGCGAAGGACACCGCCCCATCAGATGTCTGCGCCATGTCAGACGTATCACCATCCTGGTTGGGGTCTTCGAGACGTTCGTTGGACTGGCTGTCACCACCTGCATCCTGCGCACCACCTGCGGTTGAGGTTGCAACAGTCTCTACGCTGGAGGTCAGGCTGGCAGCAAGCGTAATGAAGTCCGCAGCATCGCCGCCGTTTCCAGTGATCGACGCACTGTCGAGAACGGCAACGGAGGTATCGGCAGACACTTCGGTTACGGCCAATGTCGCACCAACGGCACTGCCTTCGGCACCACCATCGGCAGTTGATTTGATGTCCAGAACAGTATCCGCGGCGAGTTTGATCTCACCACCGGATTGGATGGACGTCGCGCCGGACACTTCAATTGAAGAAGAGGAAACAAGCACAACGACAGAAACGGCCGCATCGGCTGTTTCGGCATCATCGGTACCGGGATCGTCATCAACATCGCTGGCGTCGGTTTCGTCCTCGAAGGACGCTGTGACGTTCACAATCGCCTGCGCGGCAAGGGAGCCTGCGGTCAAGGCGGTGCCGTCCATCTTGATGTCAGCTGTCGGCAGCAACGTCAGAAGGGTTGCATCCACGACGCCGCCCAGACTGCTGGGCGTGGCGTCAATGGTAACAGTTGCCGTAGCATTCAGTGCCACATCACCCGTTGCCGTGATATCCGCGCCAGACAGGTCAATCTCGACCTGCGGCAGTGCGACGAAGAGCCCGTCAAACAGACCGCCCAACTCACCGTTTGGCACCACACCGCCGTCGTCTTCTTCTTCGGCATTCAGGGTGATATCCGTCGCAATCAGCGTGCCATTGATGTCGATCTTCTCTGCGTTGATCTCAAGTGCAGCGGTGGTGACATTCCCTGCGAGGATAACGATGTCTTTGCCGTCACCGCCGGTTACAGTCAGGTTTGTTCCTGACAGGTCAATCGCGTTGCCGCTGCCATCAATCGTGAATTCATCACGAGAGACAAACGGCACATCTTCGTCTTCGCCCAAATTGATTGTCAGACTGCTGACGGGCTTCACGAAAGTAATGGATTCGAACGTCTGCAACAGACCTGCATTCGTCGCGACCGTCAGCATGCCATCGTTTTCTTGCGTCAGCGACGCCGTATCGGATTCGTCCGACAGCGTAATCTCGCGGTCCGCCAGATCCATGTTATCAATGATCGGCTCAAGCCCATCATAGGTCAGCACATCACCATCGCGGGTGATCGTGCCGGAGGTCGGACCGGTAGCATAGTACTCAACACTTGAGAACGTGCCGCCATCCAGCACCATTGTGTCAAAACCAGCGTCGCCGCCGTCCATCGTGCCGTCCAGACGCCCTTCGGCACCTACCACAAACACGTCTTCATTGTCGGCCTGGCCAATCAGGTTCTCAACCGCAACAAAGGCGATGCCTTCGACATCGCCAGAGTTATGACCTGTAAGATTCCAGACGGTGTCGCTGGGTGGGCCGGTCAGGCCGTCGGTGCCTGCACCGCCCGCAACCAGCACTTTGCCAACTGCAGTCTGATCAACGCTGTCATACGCGATGTCATCATCACCTTCCCCTGCATCCAGCGTGAAGCTGTCGCCGGGGGCCGTAAAGGAGTAGTCGAGCAATGCGCCATCAACGGACGACACACGCGTTTGACCGTCACCCCCTGAAATGCGGAAGCTGTTCCCCATGTCGGAACGGTCTTCCATCACACGGCTGTCGGCACTGGTCGCGTCAACCACGTGCTCCACACCGCTCAGATTGATCGCGGCAGACCCATCAGCGCCCAACAGATCAACACGACCCTCGCCCTGTCCTGTCGCGCCCAGTGTCACCGCATCGCCTGCACCACCGGAGAGCATGACGGTATCCATGCCGCCCTCCCCCATGAACTCGATCTCAACCGGGAAGACGAACCCGTCTGAGAAATCCAGCTCCAGTACATCATCCGCGCTTGTGCCCTGAACCCGCACAAGTGTCATTTCCTGAACCAGCCGGTGACCCAGCTGATTGCCGGTCTCCTTGCTGATGACCGAGATGCTTTCGGTCAGGCTGTCATAGCGCAGCGAAAGCTCGGTTCCGTCCTCGCCCATGTCGACAAGGAAGGGGGCCGGGTCCGCAGACAGCAGGTAGCGAGGCTCCAGAGCCTCCATCCGCAGACCAGCGCCTTCGCCGGTACCGCGTATCGTGCGTCTAGATCGGAAAATCGAGGCTTGTTCCGAATCAAGTTGTTTCCGCTTTGGAAACAGGGCGTTCGGTTTTCCGAAACGCGCGGAGCGGAAAAAGGATCGATCACCGCCAAATGGAAAGGACATGGCTCCCCCAATCTTAAAAATTGCGTCTTTTCAAAATGTTAACAACGCACTAATCACTCTAAACAATAGAAAACGGGTAAATCGCCTGGTTCAGAACAAACGATAAGTCCATTTTTCTCCAATAAATAGTAGACTTAGCTACACTTTGGCACTGTCCCCAAATGGGGGCAGACGGTCTGTTATCCGATCGCCGACGATAGACATCGAGACAGCGAAATTATGTCAATTTTTGGACTGTTTTTGGCTTAATAATGCCTTAGTTAGATCATATCCGATACGCGAGGACGCGCCAGACATCTTAGACCTTCAGGCGCAGTTTTTACCAGTAGATGACGGGGGCCATCCACGGCGTTTCCGTTCCATGTTTTGAGGCCCGAGATGAACGAGACTTCCAGCGCGTCCAACGCTCTCCCAACGCTCACAAACGAACAGATCGCAAGGCATCTCACGGATGACTTTTGGGATTGGGAGGAAGTCGGGCGCCACTATTTTCAGCCTGCCGATGGCCGCACAATCACGGTCAATCTGGATGGGCTGACCGAAGACGGTCGTACCTTGGCACGGGCCGCGCTGCAAAGCTGGGCAGACGTGACACCTTTGCTTTTTGTCGAAGTGTCTACCATTGCAGACATCAACTTTGATGATGAAGCCAATGGCGCGATCACGAATTTCACGTATTCCGGCGACCAGATGTTGTCCGCAGATATCAACATCTCCACCGGTTGGGTGGCCTTCTACGGGACTGGATACGACACCTATTCCATGCAGACCTATATCCATGAAATAGGCCACGCTCTGGGCCTTGGGCATGCGGGTTTCTACGACGGGGATGCAAGATACAGCAACGACGCGCACTACGCCAACGACAGTTGGCAGGTGTCGCTGATGTCTTATTTCAGCCAGACGAACAACACTGCGATTGATGCGGATCTGGCCTATGCCGTTACGCCAATGATCGCAGATCTGCTGGCGATCGAGGATCTTTATGGCCCTGTAAATGTCAACTTGGGTCCGACGGTTTATGGTGCCAATTCAAACGTTGGCGGCTACATGGAAGAGCTGTTCAACACGTTCTTCGACCCCGGTTGGCGGGTGCCTGAATTCTCTTTCACCATCAAGGATACTGGTGGCCGCGACACGCTTGATTTCTCCAATGAGCTCGCGGATCAGCGCCTTGATCTGAGGCCCGGTGGCATCTCTGATGTCGGGGGTATTGTCGGGAATATGGTGATCGCCGAAGACACGCTCATTGAATGGGCCTATGGCGGTCGGGGTGATGACCTGATCATCGGCAACATCCAGGCCAACAAGCTGGTCGGTGACGAAGGCAACGATGTGATCACCGGCGGTCAGCTGCGTGATTTTCTGGATGGTGGTCCCGGCAACGACGTCCTGACTGGCAATGGCGGCCCGGATAACCTGAAGGGACGGGGCGGCAATGATCGCCTCAATGGGGGCTACGGAGACGATATTATCTCCGGCCAAGGCGGCAACGATATCATGGAAGGTGGCCCAGGCGCCGACCGCTTTGATTTCAACTTCGGCACCGACATCATCCTCGACTTTGAGGATGATGTAGACACCCTTTGGCTGGATGACCGTTTCTGGTCCGGAACGCTCAACGTGGCAGAGGTCCTGGAAGCCTATATCAATGATGCAGAAACAACCGCCAACAGCGTGACATTCCGTTTTGACAGCGGTGAAAGCCTCCGCATCGAAGGCATCGGAGATGAGACATTGCTGCTTGATGATATCGTGTTCTTCTAGGGCACATTCGAAGCCCTGGAACCCGATAGATTATGAAAAGAAAAAGGACGGCAGGATAAACCTGCCGTCCTTTTTTCTGGACCATTGTGATCCCGCTTCAAGCGGATCAGCTGTCCCCTTCTTTCATCGCTGTCGCCATGCTGCCCAAGAGCGGGTTGAGCATGTAGTCCATCAGGGTCTGCTCTCCGGTTTCGATCATCGCCTGGGCAGGCATGCCAGGCAACGCCTCAACATTCTGGAGCGCAGCGATCTGTTCCGGTGGAACGGTGATATCCACGCGGTAGAATGGGCGACCAGTTGCCGGGTCAACAGTTGCGTCTGCCGCAACATGGGTGACCGTACCCGTCACAGGCGGTGTGCTGCGGAAGCTGTACGCAGTCAGCCGCACGACGGCCTCACCGCCTTGTTTAACCTCATCAATGTCAGACAAAGCAATCTGTGTTTCCAATACAAGATCGCCATCGAGAGGCACGATTTCCAACAGGGGATCACCGCTATCAATCACCGCACCCAAGGTGTTGATGGACAGGTTCACAACACGTCCGGCGCGCGGCGCACGGATCGTCTGGCGGGCCTGCACGTCGTCAACTGCGTCCAGCCGCTGGCGGAGGTCGAAGATACGCTCTTCAACACCCTGACGTTCGTCGGAATTGCGCCGCAGGCGGTCACGGCGGATTTGCAGCATCCGTTCCTGCATTTCGCTTGCGCGGACCAGCGTACCTTCACGTTGGCTATCCAGTTGCGCAAGATCCCCAATCAGGCGGCTCTCCCGCTGCAAGGTATTGCTCAACCGGGTCTTCGTCACCAACCCCTGCTGGTACAGATCATCGAGAGCAGCACGGTCTTCCTGCAAAAGATCAAGTTGTGTCTGGAAGGCGGCACGGCGTTTGTCCTGCCCGCTCAGCTGCTCATTGAGCTGCGTCATCCGGCTTTTGAGGATTTCGACCTGGCCATTCTCAAGATCGTTATTTGTCTCGAACACAGCCTTCTGCGCATCCAGCAGAGCAGAAAGACGCGCGTCCCGCTCAATCAGTTCCACAAGCTCTTGCGAGGGAACAATTTCGTCCGCCTCCAAAAGTTCAGCCTGTAGCCGAGAATGCTGCGCCAGCGCGGAAGCAAGCTGATTGGTCAAAATGCCAAGTTGTGCTTCGGTGCGAGTCCCGTTGAGCACCGCCAGGATCTGACCTTCCTCTACGGTCTCCCCTTCGACCACGTTGATTTCCTCAACGATACCGCCTTCAAAGTGCTGCACGACCAGGCGGTCACCCAGAACCTTGAATTGCCCGTTGGAGATAACCGCGCTCGTCATTTGAGCCGTTGAGGCCCAGAACAACAGGCCCCCAAACAGGCCAAAGCCACAGAACGCCATCCAGAACACCAGGCTCCGCACACGGGTGGGCGGCTTTGTTGGCAGCTTTGCATCAGGCATACGATCCAGAAAGCCGGACTTTTCGAGGGCCACCTGGGTTGGTTTGATCTCTGCAAGGGTCATGATGCTTCTCCCGCGTCCTTAGAACCAGTCTCGTTGTTGTTGGTCTTACCTTCAGCAGGCTGCCGCAACACCGCGACCTTTGGGTCGGTGACTTCGGACTTCGTCAGCGGTTGTGTCACCGCATCAATAATGTCACGTGCCGCACCGAACCGTGCGAGACGTCCTTCTTGCAAGAGTGCCGCATGGCTGACGCACCGTAGCAGGTTCATGCGGTGGGTGACCACCACAACAATGGCACCACGATCCGTTGCGGTTTGAATGGCCTGCGCAAGAGCTGCCTCCCCTTCCGGGTCGAGGTTTGCGTTTGGCTCATCCAGAACGATCAACTTGCGGTTTCCAAAGAACGCACGGGCAAGACCGATCCGCTGCCGCTGACCAGCAGAGAGGAACTCCCCGCGTGGGCCGACTTCGGCGTTGTAACCGCCGGGCAATTGCAGGATCAGCTGGTGGACGTTCGCCAATTTGGCTGCGGCAACAACATCAGATGGTTTCGCATTTGGATCCATCATCGCAATGTTCTCGGCGATCGTGCCTTTGAACAATTCGACCCGTTGCGGCAGGAAACCGGTGTATTGACCGATCTGTTCTGGATCCCAGTCCGTCAGGGCGGCGTCATCGATACGGATGTGCCCGCGTGCAAGCGGCTGCAACCCAACCAAGGTCCGCGCCAATGTCGTCTTGCCCGCGCCGGACGGACCAATCAGACCAAGGGATTCACCGGGCTTGAGGTCAAAGCTGACATCAAAGACAACCGGGTTCTGGCGGCCGGGCAGGACAACTGTCGCATTTTCGACGGACAGATACCCTTCAGGTTCCGGCATCTCCATGCGCTCAGGTTCTTTGTCCAGATGCGACAACAGAATGTTGAGGCGTTCCCGCGCGGCCCGCGCGGTCAGCAGACCACGCCATCCGGCGATCGACTGCTCCATCGGTGCAGCTGCGCGACCCAGAAGGATGGATGTCGCAATCATCAGACCAGGTGTCAGCTGGTTCATGGTGACCAACACCACGCCAACACCAAGAACGGCAATCTGAAGCGCCATCCGAACAAACTTCGCAGCGGATGTCATGATTGCCATCCGGTCAGAGGCAAGTGTGCCAAACACGATTGCGGAGAAGGAACGCACTGTCCACCGCTCAACCTGCACACGGGTCTTGCCCATGGCATGGATGATTTCAGCGTTTTGCATCATCTCTTCAACGGCGCTGTTGGCTTCACGTGCCGCGTCTGCGGCGTTCGCATCGGGCTCCCGGCCAACAAGTTCGTTGATGATACCAAGCGCCAGCAAGATGCCGATGCCAATGACGGAAACAATCCCGAGGATAGGGCTAAAGGTAAAAATCAAAGCAACAAAGAGAAGCGACCATGGAACATCCAGCAATGCGATGAAGATGGGGCTGGTCACGAAACCGCGGATGTCTTGTACGTCGCGGATTGGCTGCGCGGATTGCAGCTCAGGTGGAACACGACCGCTGACCATACCGGACAGAACAATCGGGTTCAGTCGTGCCTCAAGCCGAGTGCCCAGTCGATTGACGAGCCGTTGGCGAATGGCATCAAAGATAAAGTAGAAAACGAGAGCAATGGCAGCGCCCATGGTCAGGGCAATCAGGGTAGACATGCTTCCCGATGCGAGGACCCGGGAAAACAGCTGCAACATATACAGTGGCGCCGTTAAGATCAGTAGGTTAACAAAAATACTGGCAACAAAGATGGATGTGATTACACCACGTTGCCCATCAAAAACACGCTTGGATTTCATCTGGTGTCCCCCCGGACGCACAAAGATTGAAATTATGTAGAGATCCTGGAAAACGGCGCCCTGGCTCAAGGACTATGCCTTGGCCGGGGGACCAGTTAGCAAACTTGAACCAGGACTAGATCTACCCGGGGGATCCCTCCCCCGGATAGGTCATTCCTTATAGCCGATTACATCAGGACTGAGTCAGGGCGGTATGTAGCTGCCCAGTCGTGATTGTCGTTGAAGCCATCGTCAGAAGTCATCACACGGATTGCTTCGTAGGAGCCAGTGTCACCGGTGGAGAAGGCATTGATGCCCACGCCGCCGATTGGGTTGGCGTCCTGACCGAGCGAGGAGAAGTAGCTCTGATCGTCGGTAACACCCAGCAGGTTCACAAACGCACCGTTGATGTCGATGGTTGTGTCTGTGCCGTCGTCGTTGACTACAGCTTCGGCGTTCAGTGCCGCGAAGGCTGCACCGGCGCTTGTGCCGATACCTGTTGTGCCGTCACCTGCGATGTTGGTGATGCGGAACAACAGAACGTCGTGGTCCTGATCCATGTCGAAGTCAGTGACTGTGTCGTTACCATCGGTGGACGCGAATGCCTCGCCATCCCATGTCAGGTCGATCACGACGATGTCTTTGCCTTCGCCGGTGGTGATCAGGTCATCACCTTCGCCGCCAACCAGGACGTCGTTGTCACGCCCACCGTCGAGGGTGTCGGCCATACGACCACCATAGATGGTGTCTTCGCCAGCGTTGCCGTTCAGTACGTCTGCACCGGACTGACCGTAGATGCAGTCGTCACCGTCGTTGCCGTTCATGGTGTCGGCGCCGTTGTCGCCTTCCATCACGTCATCGCCTGTACCACCGCTCATGAAGTCGGCGCCAAGGCCACCATCCATGAAGTCGTTGTCCGCGTTACCGTACATTTCGTCGCCGGCACGACCACCAACCATGGAGTCGTTACCTTCGCCGCCACGCATGGTGTCAGGTGCACCCTGCTCAGCAAGACGATCGATGAAGTCACCGTACATGTCGTCGTCACCACGATCACCGTACATGTCGTCACGGCCAGCGCCACCAAGCATAGTGTCGTCGCCTGTGCCGCCACGCATACGGTCGGAACCGTCGTTGCCTTCCATGTAGTCGTCACCACGGTTACCGAAGAGACAATCGTTGTCTTCGTTGCCGTACATCTCGTCGTCACCGCCACCACCGTGGAGGTGGTCACGACCGGTGTTACCGTACATCAGGTCATTGGCGTTTTCACCGAACAGCTCATCGTTGCCGCCCTGGCCCCACATGGTATCGTTACCGGTACCACCGCGGATCAGGTCGTTGCCTTCTTCCTGGAAGAAGTCAGAGTCATAGTCCTCTGGGCAATCAACTTCACGGTCGCCAAGCTGCTCAGCGTGCACTGGAACAGCGGAGTTACCGTTTTCGGAGTAGTACGAGGAGTTCCACAGGCCTGGGCCGTTGTCACCCCAGAGCATGTCGGACTGTGCGCCACCTTCGATAACGTCGTTGCCGCCGCCACCTTTGATCATGTCGCGATGTGCGCCACCGTTAACGTCGTCGTCGCCTTCGCCACCGTTCATGGTGTCTTGGCCACGGCCACCCTGCATCAGGTCGTTGTCGGCTTCGCCGTCCATGAAGTCGTTGCCACCCTGGCCATCCATGGTGTCGTCGCCGTCGCCACCAAGCATGGTGTCGTCGCCGTCTTCTTCTTCGTCTTTGGAGCCTGGGTTGCTGTCTGCACCGAAGTCCAGATCTTCACCGTCGGCCTGACGCTCGTCACCGAACATCTCGTCATCGCCGGTACCACCAATTACGAGGTCGTCGCCGATGCCGCCAGCCATACGGTCGTTGCCGCCCTGGCCGTGCATTTTGTCGTTGCCGGAACGGCCATACATTGTGTCGTTGCCGTCGGTTTCGGACTCGCCGGATTGACCGTTGTCACCCCACATGCAGTCGTCGCCACCTTCGCCGTCCATGCAGTCGTTGCCTGCATCGCCGTAGAGGTAGTCGCCGTCGTCGCCTTCTGGGTTGTCGCCAGCTGTGTCGCCGAAGATTACGTCGTCGCCGTTGCCGCCGAACACGCGGTCGGAGTCTTCACCACCGAGCAGAGTGTCGTCGCCGTTTTCGCCGTCGATGTAGTCGCAGCCTTCTTCGCCGTCGATCCAGTCGTCGCCATCGTCGGTCAGGCGCGTGTTGTCACCACCGAACAGGTAGTCGTCACCGTTGCCGCCGAGGATCGCGTCGTCACCAAGACGACCTTCGATGTAGTCCTGGCCTTCTTCGCCGTTCAGGCGGTTGTTACGCTCGTTGCCGTAAACAGCGTCGTCGCCGTGACCCGCTTCTGCGTTGTCAGCTGCGTTGTCGTTGTTCAGGTCGATGATGTTCGCGTCGGTACCGCCGCGCTCTGTGTTCTCATCGTTAAAGTTGATGTCATCTTTGTCGTCGCTATAGATGATATCGCACGTTGGATCGCATACTTCCCAATCTGGGTTGAATGTTGGATCTGACATTATACTACACTCCATTAAATAAGGCGGGGTCAGTAGCAGATAACCACTGATGTAAATGTAACCCCCCCGGGTACCCCCGACACAACGTCAGGGCTTCGATACAAAGACGGTCCCCCGTCTTGACGTTAAGAAACCACTAAAGCAGTCGCTTAACTGCCCCCATTTGGGGATAAAAATGCCTTAAAGTTGCCAAATTGCGTTTCCATTCCAGAAACAATAGAAAATACTGTTTCCCTTACGGGTTCCTGAAACGCTGCTCCAGCCAGAATGCCACCTAAAATCAGGGCACTGGCCAGAATTGCGCCGCGCAACCAGCGACGCTTTGGTTTGGCGGTATCCGCAACGACATCTGCCATTGCAGCACGCAATGCGGGCTCAAATTCAATCCGCAAAGCGCCTTCCATCCGGTCGACCGCCTCTTCCATGGTGTCAAGGCGTTCTGACAGGATCTGACGATCCTTGTCGGCCTTGTTGACATACATCTCACCGATACCCTGATTGAGGGTTTCGAACATCTTGACGAACCGCTTGTGCAGCTCAACCAGGTCGTGCTGCCGCGCGATGGCCTGATCGCCTGTCACCAGGAATTTCTTCAGCGCCAGCATGTCTGCTTCTGTCAGCGAACGTGTCGATGCAACGCCAGATTTGACCGGCGCGGCTTTCGCAAGCGCTGGTTTGTTCGCGGCATCAACCGGCTTGTCAGCTGGCGTGCCTTTATATGTGTCTTGTCCACTCACTTGGTTCATGATGCCCTCCCTACAGATGACTGCCAAGTAAGAACATGGGCCATCTCGGCGCGGTTCCCCATATCCAACTTGGAAAGGACCCGCTTTGCGTACGTGTTATAAGTCTGTTCCTTGACGCCCGCGATGGACGCCGCCTTGCGATTGGGCAGGCCCAGCTGCATCAGCGCGGCAACCCGCGATTCAGCAGGGGACAACCCCATCTTCTGTGCAAGCATCTCGATCCGCTTGATATCCGGCTGACACGGCAGGATCGCAATGATCAGCGGCGTGTCATGGGCCGCACAACGGTATTGAGAGAGCGACAGAGGCAACCGGCCACCGGCACAGTTACCTTCAAGAAACAGAATGAACTCATCATTATTGCCTTCAGGCACCGCCAAACACTCGCGCATGGCGACGTTCAACGCTTTACTGTCGGCCGTGTTTGCCAGCTTCAGCTGACCGGCCGCATCAACAACAACATCACCTTGATCCAGAACCTCGCGCCCTGCGGCGTTTGCTTCCAGAATGGTGCCGTTTGCATCCAGAACCATCACGGCAGAGTCGGTCTTGTTGGAGATCGTCCAGAGCAACGCGCTGCTGACCGCCTCCCCTTCGCCGCTTTGAAGTTCACTGATGCAATCTTCGCGCAGGTTCCGCCAAATGGCAGCCAGCACGTCTTTGCAGTGGGCGTCATGCACACCGCCGTCCTGTTGCAGCGCGATCAGATCAACCGCGCCATCCGCATAGGTACACCGGAAAAGCACCCAGGTGCCGTCGGTGGTAAACCCATGGGTCCAGGACCCATCCTTGCCGTCTACGTCGATCGCGCGAAAATCAGCAATCGCTTCGGGCTGGCCCACATGACGGAGCTTGCCCGTCATCGTGCCAGCACCTTGCGTGGCTGTGTCTTCAATCGTGGTCAGGCAGACGTTGGCGTTCAGCGCGTCAAATCGCACGAACGCCTTCTTTGTAAGAGTTGTTAAAGATCTTTTAAGCGAATTGGAAAAGACAAAATGTTCGGTCCCCACCGCAGACCTTGGTAAAGTGCTCATAAATTCCCCCGGTGCACTCGATTTGGATAACACTAAGTTAACACAGGGGAAGGAATCCCGCCCGAACGCAAAGGGTGTAGACAAATCACACGGAAACTCACGGTTATGTGCAATTTTGTCAGAAATTGGCCGATGGTCCTACCTCAAACGGCGTAAAACCGCTCAAGATTCCCAACCGGGGGTTGAAAATCCGTTACGAACGGTGGATTTCCGCCAGTACAATAAGGCAGAAACATATCGTTTCCAAAACGGACACAAACCAGAAATATATGGGAAATCAAAAACTTAATAAAAATATGCCAGCAAATTGTGGCAAAAACTTAGCCAAAAGACCTAGAAGCGGCCAAGCCGCCACGACACCGCCTTAACTTTGACCAGACAAGTGTTGTATCTTTTTTCTAGCAGCGGAACCCCCAAATGGGGACGTCCGAATTACGCAAAAGCTTTTTAGGCAATTTTTTGCCATCAGACGCCGTTTTAGTGAGCGGAATTTAGGGGGGACTGAGGTGTCAGTTCATATTGTCGGCGGTAGTGAAATGATGCGGGATCTGTTCGCATCAATCTGCGCCAAGTTAAATTACGACGTCGGCCAGTGTCTGAATGAACTGGCCGCGCTTGATGATGTTGACGCGTCTGACGTTATCTTGCTTCACAGTACATGTCGTGATGCCTCTGCATGCAATGACATCACACAGTTGAAAGAACGGTTTGCCCAGGCGCGTGTTCTTGTGGTCACAGATCGGGATGTACCGATGGATGTGCAGAACCAACTCAGCATGGTTGCAGAGGCGGTTTTGTCTGAACAGCGCTCCGCGGATTCGCTCGCGGCGGCACTGACGGTTGTTCATGAGGGATACCGATTGGTCCGTGCGGCAGCACCACATCATCCACACCCATCCCAGATGAACGTCGGCGCCATGCGGGATCGTGCATCAGATGAAGACATAGCCAAAGCCAACGCGGCAGCCATCCGGCTATCGGCCCGTGAGAGTGCCATTCTGGAGAAGCTTGTGGATGGCGGAACCAACAAGGATATCGCCAATCAACTTGGGATCTGCGAAGCGACCGTGAAAGTCCACCTGCGCGCCTGCTACCGCAAGATTGGCGCAAAAAACCGGACCCAAGCCGCAATGTGGGCATCGCAACAGCTTTAGTCTTCAGCTTTCCAGATCGTCGAACACACCCGGCGCCATCTCTTCCCAAAAGGCAAAGATGGCACGCGCATTCAAAGCGCTGGCCCAGCCAAGCCGCGCGAAATCCTCGCGATCCAGCTCGCTTTCGAGCTGCGACAGAAAAAGCCGCCGATCTGCATCCCGTTGGGTGGGGTTCCGCCCTGCCACAACATCGCGAACCCGCTCCATGCGCTGCGCCCTGCCCCGCCGCTCCGTTGCGCGTGTCCGTGCGTCGGCCTCCGCCTCGGCTTGAGCCGCGACCTCTGCCGCCGCACGGGCCTGGGCGGCCTCACGTACCTCAGCCGGTACTTCGACCGGCGTTGCCGCAGGCTTGTAGTCATGACGAATGGCGGCGTTGAGGTAACGGGCGGGATCTTCAACCCCGTCTTGCTCGGCAACCAGTTTCAGTTTCGTCGCGACATAGTCTTCGCCATGCTGCGCAATCCATTGCCGTGCCAGACGGTCGGATACCCCCTGCCCCATCAACTTGGCATAGATGTCTGAATTTCGTGTGCCCGGCGCATCATCCAGATCGAACATCGCAAGCTGGGCATTCTCCTTGATCTTGAACCGGACTTCTGTGACCGCCCTGCCCTGCTTTCGAAACTCTGGCGTTACCTCGATATTTGAAGCTTTGTTCACCTCCGCAACGGAGGGTTTGATGATCTTGGCATTGAGGTGTTTGAAGGTCTGATAATACGCGCTCTCTTCCACCCCCATCAGACGCCGAAACAGATCAAGCTTCCACCACCCTGTGCTGCCCGTGCGGACAAACCGATAGCAATTCTCATACAGCGCCAAGGCATGACCGCTGGAGAAACGTTTTTGAATGTTCAGGTTGATCAGCGCGAAGACCTTCGGGTCATGCAGTTTTTCAGCCAAGGCGGGAGAATACGCATATTCGCAAACACCGCCCTTCAGCTTGGCATATGACAAGAGTGCGGACACACCCCATTCCTGATGCCCTTTCGCATCCAGCATATCCCATTCCGCAACGGTTTCAGCCAATCCCCGCAGGGCGTTTTTGAGCGTGTCCATATCGTTGGATTGATATCCGATCATCAGACACAGTGTTCGTGCATCTATCCGATGCTTCTGTTGAGAAACCAATCCGTCATAGGCATTCAGCAACAGCACATTCGAAAGCTTACGCTGCAAGAGCGTCAGCTTGCCGGACACATGTATCGCGGCGACGTTCTTCTTGACCGATTCACGTTTAAGCGCGCCGGTCAGCCGGGTGATATTGCCTGCGTGGTCATTCATTCGCGATGGTTCTCGCACTGCTCGATTAGATGCAGTATGCCACGCAAAGGTACCTCGGCTCAAGAAGCATTCAGGTACCCTTTTGCGGGATGGGCTTGATCCCGTAGATGGGTACCCAATTGGGTCGACCGCTCCTGTAAATGGATACCTTTGGACCTTTGTGGCCGTAACAGGGAGAATCAGAATAGGAAAAACAGGCTCTAATCCGACGTGTTAGGACCATCCTGCGAATCGGTGCCTCACATCCTGCGCCTTGGGTCCCTTGTTCCCGTATTCAGGTACCGTTCGACCCGTATCCAGGTACCGCTCATCCTGTATCCGGGTGCCAAACTGCATGCAACTCATTGGTTTATATAAGTGTTCCGCACACAAACTATCTAAAGTTCATAAAGAATCTCAACATATATGTCTGTCTTTCTGAACTCCGATTAAAGAAGATATGGGGTCTGAGCATGGAAAGCGCTATATTTAGGCTCTGATTCTGCCCTCAAGGCGCAAAGGTGATTCCCCTTGTTCGACTGATGTGCGATAGTTTTGGCATAAACACCAAAAACACCTCACATCATAAGAGGACGCGGGCATGAGCAGAAAACAAGACACCTACACCCCTCCCTATCAAAATCTGGATCCAGCAACATCAGGTGCCCGTCTGGGCGCTCCGGTGGACACGGCCCGATTCGCCAAAGCGGCAAGTTTTTGTGAGCGGGGCCGGAGTGATTTGGCAAAGCGTGGGTATTCACCAGATGGCAAAAAGCGCCTGCGCAAATTCTCCACCTGGGAGATTTGCCGCTACCTCATCCCTGTGGCGCCTGCCCATCTCCGCCGTGTCCTGAAAGGCAATCCGGATCTGCCACGGGGGGAAGGCGCTGGGGGATCAAAATGGTTCACGCTGGAAGAAGTCCTTTCGCTGCGAAACCACTTCTCCAAGGAAGGGATGGCCTCAAAGGAATACCGCCCCTACCGCCCTGAAGGTGCACCGGCGAAGGTGACGGCCGTCGCGAATTTCAAAGGCGGCGTTGGGAAAACCTCTACAGCCGCGCATCTGGCAATGGCGGCTGCCCTGGACGGCTACAAAGTGCTGGTGATTGATCTTGATAGCCAGGGATCAATGACCTCTATTCTTGGCGGCAAGGTGGAGGATGAGTGGTCAACAGTCTTTCCTCTGCTTGCCAAGGACTATGCGCAACATGTTGGACAGGAAAACATTGTTCGAACAGCTGCTGGCGAAGCCCCCCTGCCCCTTGATGAAACCCTTCGAGAAGCGCTGACGGTCGAGGCAAAGGATGTCATTCAACCCACCCACTGGCCCAACATTGATCTGATTGGGGCGCAGCTCAACCTCTATTGGGCGGAGTTTCAGGTGCCGGTCTGGCGGATGGGTGCGCGGGGTTGGCCCCTGTGGGATGCGCTGAGCAACTTTCTTGAAAACGAGGGTATCCTGGAGGCGTATGATGTTATCATCCTCGATACCCCGCCAGCCTTGGGATACCTGACCATCAACGCCCTGGCGGCGGCAGATATTCTATTGGTGCCGCTTGGGGCGTCGTTTCTGGAGTTTGATTCGACCGGGCGGTTCTTTGATATGCTCTATTCGACTTTCGCCAGTATCGAGGAAGGCGAGAATGCGGGGCGCCGAAAGGCGGGATTGCCTGAGATGAAGTTCGAGTGGGACGTCGTTCGTGCGGTGATCACGCGGTTCGATGCCAATCAGCAGACTGATCTTGCCAATGTCATTCAGGCCTATTTTGGGGATTTCATGAATGCGTACCGCCAGGAGTTCACAGCCCTTGTCGGTCAGGCCGGTGAGCAAGTGAACGGGATTTATGAGGCAGATTACCGGGAGTTCAACCGGGACACCTACGTGCGGGGCCGTGAGGCCTTTGATCGTACCTATGCAGAGTTCAAGGAAATGCTGATCGGAACGTGGTGGCGGGATGAGCAGGAAATGAAAGCATCTGAGCAGGAGGCAACATCAGATGGCTAAACGTCGTAGATTGGAAGCGCCAAGTCCCGCGCAACTGGATGAGCTTGAAAAGGGTTTCGCGCGCGAAACCAAGGGGGGTGCGTTGGGGCCCATCCCGCCAATTGCGCAGGTTGCTGCCGATGCAGCAGCCAGTGGGGAGGCAGTTGATCCTGCGGTACGGGCCGCACAGGCAGTAGATACGGCAGATGCCGAGCGGTACAGGGATGCGCTGGCAGATGGGTTGGTTGTCCAAAAGATCGCCGTTGTTGAGATCTTGATGGAGGCGATGCCACGGGACCGTGTGACGGTAGATGCTGAAGCTATGGAGGAGCTGAAGAGCAGCATCCGAATGCACGGGTTGCGCTTGCCCGTTGACCTTTTTGAGCTGGCTGAACAAGGCGCAAATGGTGAACGTTACGGCCTGATTTCAGGGTGGCGGCGTCTGATGGCATTCCGGGCTCTGGCGATTGAGACGGGCGATGCTGCCTTTGATGTGGTGCCTGCGTTTGTGCGGGACATGGGAACGGGTCCGAAAGCCTATGTCGCCATGGTGGAAGAAAACGAAATCAGGGCGAATCTCAGCCATTATGAGCGGGGGCGCATCGCAGTCATGGCGACGGCACATGGCGCTTTCGCTTCGGTTGAGGACGCGGTCAATGCGCTTTACGCCAGTGGCTCGAAGGCGAAGCGCTCAAAGATCCGCAGCTTTGCAGCGCTGCATGAGGAACTTGGCGACATGCTCAGCTTTGGTTCGCATCTGGGGGAGCGTCAGGGTCTGCGGTTGGTCGCCGCTTTGCGCAATGGGTACACTGGGCAGTTGCGAGAGGCTCTTGAGGTAGGGCAGGGGGATGATCCCGCTTCAGAATGGGCATTGCTTGAACCCACAGTGATCGTGTCAGAAGCGGCGGGAAAGCCGGGCAAAAAGAAGCGGCCAAAGATGCCCACAGCAGTCACCCAGCCAAAGCAGGGCAGGGGGTATCATCAACTGTCCAACGGGATCTCCCTGATGTGGGATATGGATCGCAGCGGGTATTACATCCGGCTGGAGGGAGAGATGGTTGACGCTGATGTGCTTGAAGCTGCGATGGATGGTCTAAAACAGGTGTTGGATTCCGGTTCGTAGCTGGTTTCGCGCGCGAAACCAATGAAATACAGTTCAAAATCAGATACTTATTGAGATCCGTAAGGGGGAGGCAGAGTGTATCACCCCCACCGTCACGGTGCCATAAGGCGTTTTTGCCGTACCGTAGGCTAGGGATAAGGCGACCCGATCTGCAACAGGACCAGACCCATGCCCCAGACCTCTGCTTTGCTCTCTTTGCCGTACATTCAACCCGCACAAGCCCAGAAACATGTGACGCATAACGAAGCGCTTCGCGTTTTGGATGCAACCGTGCAGTTGAGCGTTGATGCACTTGGAACAGCAACACCGCCGGGGTCCCCGACCGTTGGCGAACGCTTCATTGTTGCTCAGGGGGCCACTGGCGCTTGGGCAGGGCAGGAGGGATCTGTCGCTGTCTATGAGGACAGCGCATGGATGTTCTATCCGCCCCACCTTGGGTGGATCGCATATGTGCGAGACCAGGGGGCATTCGCCCAATATGATGGCAGCACCTGGTCGCTGGTGGCCGGGGATGTCAGCCCCGACACGCTTGGGGTGAATACCTCCGCCAATGCGACCAATCGGCTGAGCTTTGCTTCGCCAGCGACATTGCTGACCCATGAGGGTGACGATCATCGGTTGACGGTGAACAAGGCAGGGCTTGGGGACACGGCCAGTCTGCTGTTCCAGACCGGGTTCTCCGGCCGGGCTGAGATGGGTCTTGCCGGGGAAGATGCGTTCTCCATCAAGGTGAGCGCTGATGGTGCAAGCTGGACCACGGCGATGCGGTTTGATCCCGCCACAGGACACGCGACAGGGCAGGCGACCCAGCAAAGCGCCGGGGATACGACCAGCGGACGGCTGGTGTTGGCCCAGAACGCTGTGTTGCGCGACCAGATCGTCGGCGTTGCGAGCCAAACAGGCGGTATTCCGACCGGTGCGGTGATTGAGCGGGGGTCCAACGCGATGGGTGACTACGTCAAATGGGCCGATGGCACGATGATTTGTACCCGCAAGGTAACGATTGATACCTCGACCATTGCGAACCAACCCTTTGACTACCCAATCCCCATGGCGACGCATCTGACGGCAAGCGCTTCTGGCGCCAATATCGCCGAGATGGACAGCACCCTGCGCACAGGCGGGGCGGTGCGCCGCAAGGTGGTGGGGGAGTTGGGCATCTGGGCCGATACCACAGGGTGGCATGTCAAATTGCACCAGGCCGCTGATCCTGACACGGTCGAGGTCAATCTGATGGCCTATGGTTTGTGGTTCTGAGGTGCTGACAGACGTGGGGTAGGCTGCTAAGGGTGCGCTGTAATCAGTAACATCCGAGAGAAGACCCCATGCAGATCGAAGAAACCACCTTGCCCGGTGTGGTGATCCTGACCCCACGGCGCTTTGGGGATGACCGCGGCTTTTTTGCCGAAACGTGGAACCGCAAGACGCTTGAAGGGCTGGGGATCACCGCGGAATTCGTGCAGGACAACCACTCCGTCTCGGCTGAGGTGAACACAGTGCGCGGGCTGCACTTTCAGTCCCCGCCCCATGCACAGGCGAAACTGGTGCGCTGCGGCAAGGGAGTGCTGTTCGACGTTGCCGTCGACATTCGAAAAGGCAGCCCGACCTATGGCAAGTGGGTCGGGGTTGAACTCAGCGCAGAGAACGGGCGGCAGTTGCTGGTGCCAACAGGGTTCCTCCATGGTTTTGCGACACGGACTCCCGACACAGAGATTTGCTATAAATGCTCAGACTACTATGCGCCGGAATGCGATGGGGCGGTGCGGTTCGACGATCCCGAGATCGGGATCAAATGGGACCTGTCCGGTGAGGCCGTCTTAAGCGGCAAGGATGCAGCGGCACCTGTGCTGTCAGATTTCGACAGCCCCTTCGTCTGGGAGGGCGCGGCATGAAGATTTTGGTAACAGGTGGTGCTGGCTTCATCGGGTCAGCAGTGGTGCGACAAGCGGTGCGGGCAGGGCATGAGGTCATCAACGTTGATGCGCTGACCTATGCAGCCTGTCTGGAAAACCTTCGTGAAATTGGAAACAATCCGGGTTATTGTTTCGAGAATGAGAACATTTGCGACAGAGCCGCGATGGACAGGGTTCTGGCGGACCATCAGCCGGAGGCGATCCTGCACCTGGCGGCGGAAAGTCACGTCGACCGTTCAATCGACGGCCCCGGTGCTTTCTTAGAGACGAACATCATGGGCACCTACACCTTGCTGGAAGCGGCCAGAGCCTATTGGTTGGGGCAGGGGAAACCGGACGGGTTTCGGTTTCATCATGTCTCAACCGATGAGGTATTTGGATCTTTGGGACCAGAGGGGCAGTTTACCGAAGAAACGTCCTATGACCCGCGGTCACCATATTCGGCGTCAAAGGCCGCCAGTGACCATCTGGTCCGGGCCTGGGGGGAGACCTATGGACTTCCTGTCGTCTTGAGCAATTGTTCCAACAATTACGGCCCGTATCATTTTCCTGAAAAGCTGATCCCTGTGGTGATCCTCAACGCGCTGCATGGGCGGCCCATACCGATCTATGGCAAAGGCGATAACGTGCGGGATTGGCTCTATGTTGAAGATCACGCAGATGCCTTGCTGACGGTTCTTCAGAAAGGTCAATTGGGACGGTCCTACAACATCGGCGGGGAGAACGAGGCGCAGAACATCGAAGTGGTGCAGATGATCTGCGCCGCTTTGGATCGGTTGAAGCCGGGTGACGCGCCTTATGCAGATTTGATCACCTACGTCACAGACCGGCCGGGTCACGATCAACGATATGCGATTGATCCGACCCGTATCCGGGAGGAGCTCGGCTGGCGGCCCTCAGTCACGCTTGAGGATGGGTTGGAGCGCACGGTGCGCTGGTACCTCGATAATGAGGATTGGTGGCGGCCCTTGCTGGACCGGCCCGGTGTCGGGACACGGTTGGGCAAAGACGCATGAAGGCGCTGGTGTTTGGCACCACGGGGCAAGTCGGTTTGGCGTTGTCCCGGTCGGTCCCTGCGGGATGGACGATGGAAGCCTTGGGTCGGGATCACGCGGATCTGACCGATCCTGCGGGCTGCGCTGCTTTGGTGGCAGCCAGCGATGCGGACGTGGTGATCAATGCCGCCGCCTACACAGCCGTCGACAAGGCGGAGGAGGATGAGGCCACAGCGCTGTTGGTGAACGCAGATGCGCCCACCGCCATGGCCAAAGCGGCAGCAGCTCAGGGCGTGCCCTTTCTGCATGTCTCAACGGACTACGTGTTTGACGGGCAGGGAACCCATGCGTGGGCCCCTGAGAGCCCTGTAGGACCGCTGGGGGCCTATGGGCGCACAAAGCTCGCTGGGGAGCGTGGCGTGGCCTCTGCGGGTGGCTCTTATGCTATTCTGCGCACGTCATGGGTGTTTTCCGCAGATGGGGCGAATTTCCTCAAAACGATGCTGCGACTGTCAGAGACGCGGGATGCCCTGACCGTGGTGGGTGACCAGATTGGCGGGCCAACACCTGCTGCCGACATCGCGGCGGCACTTTGGGTGATGGCGGCAAAGCTATGCGACGATCCGGATGTGAGCGGGATCTACCATTTCTCCGGCGCGCCTGACGTCAGCTGGGCTGACTTCGCGCGTGAGATTTTCGCGCAAGCGGGCAGGGATGTTGCGGTGACAGACATTCCGACAGCTGATTACCCGACCCCAGCCGTGCGGCCGCCAAATTCCCGCATGGACTGCAGCGCCACGGCGCGGACCTTTGGCATCGCCCGCCCGGACTGGCGAGCGGGCGTGTCCGCTTGTTTGCGCGCATTGGACGTCGTGTAGTCGGCCAAAGCCTGCCGGCACGATGACCTGAAAGCGACGTTCGTCACTAAATCGCATATCTGCGGATGACTTTTGAACTTCTAGGCTCTATCCGCTGACCAACGGATATGGGTCAAAACATCCGGAATGTGAGGAAGACATGACGACACGCAAGGGTATCATTCTGGCAGGCGGTTCCGGCACGCGGCTTTATCCCATCACCATGGGAGTCTCAAAGCAGCTGTTGCCGATCTATGACAAGCCAATGATCTATTATCCATTGTCGGTGCTGATGCTGGGCGGGATACGCGAAATCGCGATCATCACCACCCCTGAAGATCAGGCACAGTTCCAGCGGCTTTTGGGGGATGGCAGCCAGTGGGGGCTTGCGTTCACCTACATCGTTCAGCAGTCACCGGACGGATTGGCGCAAGCCTATTTGCTGGCGAAGGACTTTTTGAACGGCGCGCCCTCGGCAATGGTGCTGGGGGACAACATTTTCTTTGGACATGGCTTGCCCACGATGCTGGAAAAGGCGGATCAGCAACAGACAGGCGGGACCGTCTTTGGCTATCACGTTGCCGATCCTGAACGATATGGCGTGGTGGCGTTTGATGAGGCCGGCAAGGCGAGCGCGATAATCGAAAAGCCACCTGTGCCGCCATCCAATTATGCCGTCACGGGCTTGTACTTCCTTGACGCCACCGCACCCGCGCGCGCCGCAGAAGTCGAACCGTCCGAGCGTGGCGAGCTGGAAATCACCACCTTGCTGGAAACCTATCTGCACGAAGGATCATTGAGCGTTGAGCGGATGGGTCGCGGTTACGCCTGGCTTGATACAGGCACGCATGGTTCGCTGTTGGATGCAGGCAACTTTGTGCGTACCCTGCAAGCGCGACAGGGATTGCAAACCGGCAGCCCCGATGAGATCGCATTCGAGAAAGGCTGGCTGAGCCCAGAAGATCTGGAACGCCGCGCGGAATTGTTCAAAAAGAACACCTATGGCGAGTATTTGTTTGAGCTATTGAAATGAGAACGTCTGAAAGACGTTAAGCCATTTGAGTCAGGGAAAGACAAAATGATCAGGCGGCTTCAAGGTCTGTTTCGGCGGTATGCCGCGGCACATCAGATTGTCGAGTACGAGGGTTTTGAACTGCTCGATGAATTGGGGCGGCGTATCGGCTACCTTGATCGTCTGCGGATTGCGGAAAACCGCGCCATCCTCGAAGGATGGACCACCGGCCGCGATGTTCACATGATCCTCGACGGCAATGAACGCCGCGCGATGCCAAGCATGACCCGCGTGGATGTGGCCGAGGCATTGGGTCTTGAGCGGGACCGTCTCCTGGGGTTCGTGGTTGCCCAACACTATGTCGAAGGCCGATGCGTGCTTGGCATTGGGATGGGGAACGGCAGGACTTACTTCTTTGAAGTCCCGATGCCGGATGAGGCGATACTGGACCGCGCGACGCGCGCTGTCAGGGTGCCCTTCGCACGGGATCTGATGCGCGCGGGGCCACATCTGGTAAAATGGGCGGTCACACGCAATCCAGCAGCGCGTGCAGGTGTCAAACGTGCGCTTCGGCTGAGCGATCTGCCGCCGAGCATTTCCCTGTTCGATGCCGAAATTCTGGAGCCTGACACCTCGGCACCGCCAAAGCCCCAAGAGATCACGATTGTGATGCCAGTCTATAACGCCTTGGATCTGCTGCCAGAGGTGCTGCAACGGATCAGGGACAACACGGATCTGCCCTGGCGGCTCGTGATGGTTGAGGATTGTTCCTCAGACACGAAAGTCCGCCCGTTCCTGCGGGAATGGGTGAAGGCGCTGCCCGAAGAAACACAGGCGCGTGTTACTCTTGTGGAGAATGCTGAAAATCTTGGATTCATTGGCAGTGTGAATCGGGGTTTCGACGAAGCCCGACAGCATGCTGGTCATGTGGTCCTGTTGAACTCAGATGCGTTCCTGCCCAAGGCCTGGGCCACCCGTCTGCTGCGCTCCATTCTGGAAGATGCGGGTGTCGCGACAGTGACACCGATGTCCAACGATGCGGAAATCTGCAACGCGCCCGTCGCCTGTGTCCGCCATGATCTGGAACCGGGAGAGGTCGACGTCATTGATGCTTTCGCCCAGACCCTCAATCCGTTGGTCGCGCGGGGCGAAGCTCCGACAGGTGTTGGCTTTTGCATGGCGATGAATGCGCGTTTCCTGAAACAGGTGCCTGCCTTTGATACCGCTTTCGGACGTGGATACGGTGAAGAGGTTGATTGGTGCCAGCGCGCAAGAGCGGTGGGAGGGCGTCATGAGATCATCGGCTCCCTTTTTGTAGAGCATCGCGGCGGTGTCTCCTTCGGCAGCAAGGAGAAGCTTGCGCTGATCCAGCACAACAGCAACCTGATCTCGGACCGTTACAACGATTATGATCTGGAGGTGCAGCAGTTCCTGCAAAACGACCCGGTGGAGGGGCCACGGATGATGCTGGGCCTCGCGTGGGCCCAGGGCCGCCAGGACGGATTGATGCCGCTCTATATCGCGCATTCCATGGGCGGGGGTGCGGAAGTTGATCTCAAACGGCGCATCAAGGCCCATATCGAAGACGGATCAAGCGTTTTGGTTGTGCGCGTTGGTGGCAAAGCACGGTGGACGGTTGAATTGCACGCGCATATGGGCGTGCAGGGTTGCCTGCTTGAAGATGACGTGGTGCTTCATCAGGTGTTGGCCCCTGTTCAGGGGCGCAGGGTGATCTACTCCAATGGTGTTGGGCACCACGATCCAATGCTGTTGCCAGAGATCATTCTGGCGCTCCGAAACGGGCCCTCTGATGCGCTGGAAGTGCTGGTGCATGATTACATGCTGGTCAGCCCGGCCTATACGTTGTTGAACAGCAAAGGGGTTTACGAGGGGGTGCCACCCGAAGATTCCGAAGATCCCGAGCATCATGCGTTGCGCTTTGACAATACGCGGGCACCATTGTCGCTTTGGCGCGCGGAGTGGGCCAAGGTATTGGCGCATGCCGATCAAATCACAGCATTCTCGCAGGATTCGGCTACTGTTTTCTCTCAAGCCTATCCGGATTTCGCAGAACACTGCGTGATTGAGCCCCACAAGCCAGACCTCAAAGCCCTGAAGATGCCGAAATCGAAGCATCCCAAAGGCGACCCGGTCATCGGTGTTCTGGGCAATATCGGGTACCAGAAGGGGGCGTCAGTCCTGCAAGCCATGTCAGCAGATTTGGCGCAGAGCCATGCCGCAGGATTGGTGGTGATTGGCGACATCGATCCCACCTATGCTCTGAGCCCGCCTGCGATGGTACATGGGCGCTATGAGAAGACCGATCTGCCGGAGATCGTCCAAACCTACGGCATCACGAAATGGCTGATACCCTCCATCGGGCCAGAGACGTTTTCGTTCACCACCCATGAAGCCCTGGCAACAGGCATGCCGGTCTATTGTCTGGATCTGGGCGCGCAGGCCGAAGCCGTTGGTGCCGCCCGCAATGGCCATATCATCACCCGCCCCGCGGACATGGCCGATCTGCCGGAGGCGATCCTGCTGGCGATGCTCAGTAATTGATCAGGTCGCGTTTGTAGCGGAGCAGGAACACAAGCCCGATCAGCAACGCGGTGAAGGACAGACCGAATACAAACACCTCGCTCACATAGGTGGCATCGTAGCTGGGGTAGAATCCTTTGCGCATCTGTCCCACGACATGCACCAACGGGTTAAACCAGACATAGGTCTGAAACTGCGCCGGAATGGTATCGTACATGTAGAAGACGCACGAAATCAGCAGGAGCGGCCTTGTCAGAATGCTCCATATCCGCTGATAGACCGGGAACATGGTCTGCAAAAAGCAGTTCATTGTCCCCATGCCTAGCGACAAGGCAGCAACCATGGCAAAGGCCATGATGATCTGCGGAAAATCAGCGACGGTGCGGGTGTCAAACAGCGCGACAATGCCGACGAGGATGATAAAGGCCACCATCAACTGGGTGATGCCATTGACCAGAAACCGCCCTGCGATTGCGTCAAAGAACGTGACACTTGGATAGGCCAGCAGCGGTTTTGAAAACATGACGGAAGCTGCGGTTTTGTTGGTCACGTCGATGAAAGCCAGAAAGGGCACAAGCCCTGTGGCATAGAAGATCGGAAAGTTCGATCCGATGGGGGGTGATCTGAACCCCAGTGAGAAGATCGCGGTCAACAATGCAATGCCGGCGGCCGGTTCAAGCACGGCCCAGATGTATCCACCTGGTGAACGACCGTAGGTTGTTGCCATCTCGCGCAGCATCAGCGCCACAATCGCCCGTGGCGTTGCGAATTTCCGCCGGACACGTGGCGGTTTCTGGGGCAGGGCAGGGGCGGTCGAGGACATGATTGAGTGGTGTTTGCGCTAGTTTTCCAAGGCCTTACTATGTATGACGGTCAAAGCAATTGCAATTTCATCCTCGGGGGTATGCGGGTGAACGACGATCCCAAACAATCGAAGTCCGAAGGCGGTACCGTTCAGCGGTTGCGATTGAGCCCGACAAAGGCACAAACAACGCAGCAGCCGACGTCCGAGCAAAAGCAGCCGCCCGCCGCGGAGGCTTCGACGCCCCAGAAACTGCCACAAACCAAACCGGTTCCCCCAAAGCCTGCCCCGAATGCGGCTCAGGGCGCTGACAAAACGGCAGCGGCTCAAACGGGTCAGAATGCGCCGCCCGCCGCCCCGCCAAAGCCCCCTGCCGGGGCAGGAGGCCCGGCCGCGCAAGCCGCACCAAAGACAGACGTGAGCGCGTTTCAACCCGTGAGCCAAGCCAGAGCACGACGGCGGCACTGGGGCGTGGTGCTGAGCTTTCTTTTGCTGGTGCTGCTGCCCATGGCAGTTGCGGGGTTCTACTTGTGGACCAGAGCGGCGGATCAATATGCCTCAACGGTCGGCTTTTCGGTCCGTACCGAAGAGGTTGGCTCCGCGATCGAGATCTTGGGTGGGATCACCGAACTCTCCGGGTCAAGCTCCTCGGACACCGATATTCTGTTCGAGTTCCTGCAGAGTCAGAAACTGGTTCGGGACATCGACAACGCCCTTGATCTGCGCACCATCTGGTCAAAGGCGGAAAACGATCCGATCTTTGCCTATGACACCAGCGGCACCATCGAGGATCTGTTGGAACACTGGCTGCGGAAGGTGAAAGTCTATTACGATACGGGCACTGGATTGATCGAATTGCGGGTCTTGGCATTTGACCCGGATGACGCAAATGCCATTGCGGAGGAAGTCTTTGCCGCCAGTTCGTCCATGATCAACGAGCTGAACGCCATCGCCCGCGAAGATGCGATTCGCTATGCCCGTGAAGAGCTTGAAAACGCGGTCGAGCGCCTGCGTCAGGCCCGGCAGGTCCTGACCCAGTTCCGCAACCGCAACCAGATTGTCGATCCTACGGTGGACCTGCAAAGCCAGGCCGGTTTGCTCGGCTCGCTAGAAGCGGAGCTTGCCAATTCCCTGATTGAACTTGACCTGCTGGAAGAAACCTCCCGGTCGGGCGACCCCCGCATTGTTCAGGCCGAACGGCGGGTGCGGGTCATCGAAGAGCGCATAGATGCGGAGCGCAAGAAGCTTGGTTTCGGCAGTGGGGCCGAGGATGGTGACTTTCTCGCGAATCTTGTGGGAGACTATGAACGCCTCGTGGTGGACCGCGAATTTGCTGAGACGGCCTATGTGTCAGCACTGGCCGCCTATGATGCGTCTCTGGCCGAGGCCCGTCGGCAAAGCCGGTATCTGGCCGCGCATGTGCTGCCCACGCTGGCGGAGCGGGCGGAATATCCCAAACGGGAAATGCTGCTGGGGTTGATCGGGCTGTTTCTGGTGCTGGGGTGGTCGATCCTGGTGTTGATCTATTACGCCCTGAGGGACCGCCGATAGGAGCGCGCCATGATAGAGTTGCGCAATCTCACCAAGACTTTCCTGCTGCAAGGTCAGCGCAAAACAGTGGCGCGCAACATCAGCCAGGTGTTCCCGACGGGAACTTCCGTGGCGTTGTTGGGGCGCAATGGGGCCGGTAAATCTTCGCTGCTCAAGATGATCGCCGGCACGATGGACCCCACCGAAGGGGAAATCCGATCCACGGGGACCATTTCCTGGCCAGTGGGGTTTGCAGGGTCGTTCCACCCGGACCTGACGGGCGCGCAGAACACCCGGTTCATCGCCCGCATCTATGGGGTGGAAACCACCGAACTGATTGATTTTGTCGCCCGCTTTGCCGAACTTGGCCCGCATTTTCACCTGCCGCTGCGAAGCTATTCTTCGGGCATGCGCTCCCGATTGGCATTTGGCGTGTCGGTGGGGATCCCTTTTGACACCTATCTGATTGATGAAGTCGTCGCGGTCGGTGATGCGATATTCAGGCGCAAGAGCGGTGACTTGCTCCGGGACCGCATGCGGTATTCAAGCGCGATTGTTGTGTCCCACTCCATGCCGATGGTGCGTCAGCTGTGCGACGTGGGTGCGGTGCTGGAGGATGGCGATCTGACGTACTACGAGGATCTGGACGAAGCGATTGAGCATCATGAGCGGAACATGAGTGCTTGATCAGGGGGTGGCAGCATCCCTTTGAACAATGTGCTTGATCTTGGCTAGCATTGGCGCACGATCTTCTTCAACGCGCTTCATGTAGTCGCCCATTTCTTCACGGAAACGCGCAGCATACACATCGTTGGTGGTGGTTCCGATTTTCCGGTGTGCCGTGTTCAGTTTGAGCCCGGTCATATGCTCAAGACCAAGGTAATGGCCCATTGCGTTCACAACCTTTGCCGGACGCAATGAAGTGTTTTGTTCATAACTCATCCGGAAAGGTGAAAGATCATAATCTGCGAAGAGCTTTTCGGTATCCACCTCAGCGTGACGTATGTGTTCGAGCCAGCGCTTGATCTGGCCGGCATTGTAGGTGAATGATTTTTCCTTGGCTTCCAGTTCAGCGGCACTTGCTTGCGATGCGTGACCAAGCTGGGTTTTTTGCATTTTATACAAAGAGATTGCTTGAAGCAGGATGTCCTCGCGGATCAGCCAAAAACACTTCTCACTGGGGAAGCGCTTAAGGAAGTCCTCCCTGTTCCGGAAGACTGCGTTGAGCTGATGGTAAGTTATCTGAAAGCCGAAGACACCTGAGGTATTGCGCCGCCGCACAAGAATGTCGATGTACTCGTCCATGTTTGTTGCGTTCAGCGCACGGGTCATATTGGGCATGAAATTCGGGTTAAAACACTCCCCAGGGATGCTGAGTTTGCGTGTGCGGTCCGCGATGTCGGTAAGCCAGGAACTGCCGGAGCGCGGCGTAAAGAACATCACATATTGCGTGGGTGCCGCAGGCAGCTTCATTTCGCGCGCAAACCTGTTTCGGTCCAGCTCCGATTCTTTGGCAAAACCTCTCCACATAGATCCGCGATCCCGTCAGATAATTGTTAAGCTATCCGAAAGGCTCTCCGGATCCGTGATCCCTTGCACAAACAGGATATTGCCGTCGCCAAAGTCAAAAACAGTCGAAGACCCATCGTTTGACGCGAACAGAGCGATAACATCCTCGACCGAATAGTCAATGCCGTTCCAAAGCGTGTCCGCGATCCTCAGCATGTCTTCGCCAAGTGTAAAATCGGTGATCTGATCAACACCCTGGGCAAACACAAACGTATCGATCCCCGCGCCACCGGTCATGACATCATTGCCAAAACCACCGTTGAGCTGATCGTTGCCATCCATCCCCAGCAATCGGTCGTTTCCTGCCGCTGATATCAACCGATCGTTGCCGCCCGCACCCCAAAGGGTGTTGTTGTTTGCATCCCCCGTCAGGATGTCGTTTGCGTTCGATCCATAGATATTCTCGACGGAAACAAAGACGTCGCCCGTCGCCTCGCGCGTGTTGTTGGCCGGGTTGCGCAGGTCCACGGTCAGCCCAAAAGGGCTTTCCCGGTAGTCGATCCGATCAATACCGCCGCCGCCATCCAGCATGTCCCGGCCCACGCCGCCCACCAGAACATCGTTGCCGTTGCCGCCCTGAAGTGTGTCATGCCCCAACCGGCCGGTCAGCCAGTCGTTGCCATCATCACCAAAAAGCACGTTTGCACTGTCGTTGCCGCGCAGCCCGTCTGCGAACCGGGAGCCGGCGAGGTTTTCAATGGATAGAAACACATCGTTCGCCGCGTCCCCGGTGTTGTTCACACCAAAGGCAAGATCCGCCACCACCGCCTGGGCTGCGTTCCGGTAACTGGCCTGATCCACGCCATTCCCACCATCGAGCGTATCCGCACCTGTCCCACCTCTCAGGTCGTCATCGCCGCCCATGCCGCGCAAGACATCGTCTCCGCCGCGCCCGGACAGAAAATCGCGGCCATTGTTGCCGAACAAGGTGTTGTCGTCGTTTGTGCCCAGCAGGTTGTCGCCAAATTCGCTGCCCTGAATTTCCTCGATGGAGACGAAGGTGTCGCCCGCAGCTTCGCCCGTGTTGAAGGCAGCAAACAGCAGGTCAACCGTGACCGCAGTTTGAGAGGCGAAATACGTCACCCGGTCAATGCCCGCACCGCCGTCAAGCCGGTCTGCATCCGCACCCCCCATCAGGATGTCGTTGCCGCCGTTGCCAAAGATCGTGTCGTTTCCGTTGCGGCTGGCGATGTTGTCATTGCCGCCGCCGCCCCAGATGACGTTGGCGACGTTGTTACCGCGCAGGTTGTCCGCAAAGTTTGAACCGCGCAGGTTCTCGATGCTGACATAGATGTCGCCTGCCGCTTCAAAGGTATTGAACTGCGCAAAACCAAGATCGGCCAGCAAGCCGTTGGCGGAGAAGCTGTAGTTCGCCTCATCAATGCCGACACCCCCCTCCAGAAGGTCCGCACCCGCGCCGCCGATCATGGTGTCGTTCCCCGACCGACCGATCAGCGCGTCATCGCCGCCACGACCCTGAAGCATGTCATTGCCGACATAGCCAATCAGACGGTTGTCCCCGCCGTCCCCATAAAGCGTATCGGCCAGAGCCGAACCGTGGATTTCTTCGATGAAAAAGAACTCATCTCCATCCGCTGCGCCTGTGTTCATCGCGGTGTTTGCCAGATCCACAACCACGGCGGACGCAGCACTTTGATAAGTGACGCGGTCGATCCCGTCGCCGCCGATCAGGCGATCGGCACCCGCACCGCCATCCAGAGTGTCGTTGCCGCCCAACCCGCTGATTGTATCCTCAAGGTCTGTCCCTTCGAGGATGTCGTTTTGCGAAGTTCCTTCAAACGTCAGAATGGAGCCAAACTGCATTGGGGTCAGATGGGTGAGAGAGAAGAAATCTTCGGTCGCAAAATCCTCAACCCGCAAAGAGCTGCCGTTATGTGTATTGATCACCAGCCGGTCGCCGCGAAACTCGATGATGGCGCCGCTGCCGGTGGTAGTGAACTCAAGCGCGTCAAGCGTATACACCAACCCCAGACCGGACAGGTCAATGCGGTCCTCGTTGATGTTGAAATCCGTGATTGTGTCGTTGCGGGCCTCATCTGCGCGGAAGACAAACGTGTCCGCGCCACCTCCACCGGTTAGCAGATCCGTGCCATACCCTCCCATCAGGATATCATCCCCTGCGCCGCCTGAAAGTGTGTCATCCCCTCCCATTGCCCAGAGCACATCATCGGCGTTGGTGCCGGACATGAACTGCGCTGAAGTGGACCCGACTTGCGTGATCCCACGGTTGCCGACATCGGCCTGAAGGCGTGTGATGCCCGCGTCGGCTTCCGCAACGGAGGCGATTTCGATCCGACCTCCGACCATTGTAGCGGCAAGATCGGTGACGTTGGTCAGGGCGGTCTCTGTCGTGTCGGCAAAGCTGTCGAGGTGCAGCAGATAGCCATCCGGCAGGATCTGGAACAGGGAAACACCATCATCCGCGCCTGCCGCCACTACAAAGGCCCGGTCACCATCCTGCACGACGGAGAGCGCGGTGGCGTTGTCAAAGCGGGTATCCCGGCCATCGATGACATGATCCACAACGCGCATTGCGCCGTTGTCAAACAGCTCCACCACGCTGAGAGAGGAGCTGTTGCCTCCGGCGACCACGGCGAAATCCGTGCCTGCGACCTCCACAAGTGCCATCGTGGTCGGGCTGGAGACATAAAGACCGTTATCACTGTCGATTGTGGCGCGCGGGTTCATGGTTCCATTGGGATTGACGCGAAAGGACACGAGGCTGTTTGCAGCAGAAGACAGGGCAAACACATGCGTGAAGCTGCTGCCGTTCAGCGCGGCGATTGCGGTGATGTCATCGCCAAGGCCATTGCCCGGAAGGGTCGTCAGAATCGGATTGGCCAGACTTCCATCGTTTTGCACTCTGTAGGTCGCCAGGTTGTCCTGACCCCGGTGTGCCGACAGGATCATCTGGTCCGGTCCAAGGTCAAATGTCGTGATCGCCGTCATCGCGCCTGGCAGGGTGTTGCCTGCCACCGACCGGGAACCAAGCGTGCTGCCCATGACTTCATGCGTCACAAGACCTGCGTATTGAGGACCGGTGGTGATCACCACATCAGCATTGTTCAGTTCGCCAACGTGCAGCGTTGCCGGGCTGCCGAGCCCACTTCCGGGCGGCAAAAACGTCTCGTCCCGCAGTGAAATGCCGCCACCGGTCAGGGTAAAGGTGCTCAACGTCATGCCGGTGTAGGACGTCGCAAACAGAACGAGCTGCCCGTCGATCCGCGCGAAGTCTATGTCGCTGAGTATCCGGTCCTCATCGTCCGGATCGCCTTGCCGCGTGCCAATATGCGTCAGTTCAACCATTTTTCCTCCCCCAGAAGCGGAAGAGGAATTAAGATGCAGGTCTGGCTGGTAACGGACCTAGAAGGCGGCAAAACCGTGACCTTTAGGGTCAAGTTTCGCCGATTTTTAGGCCGTTTTACATCAGGTTAGTGCCGGATCACTCGGTATCGGCCAGCTTGGCCTGCCAGCTCAGGAACCGCTGCGCTGCGTTGCTGTCGCAATTGGCAGAAAGCACGGGTGCATCATGGTAACTGCGCTTTGGTGTCGGCAGATCGTCAAGCGTCCCACCCGACAGAACATGATTGACCGCGTTCGCGGCCACATCCGTTTCCCAATCCAATGTCCGGGGGGCAACATAAGCGCGACCCGCTTGCGCGCGCTCGGCGGCCAAAGTGTCATCCTCCATCAATTGGCAAATTGCTTCGGCAATTGAGTCCGGTGTCTGATAGGCTAGAACGCCGGTGCCGGAGGCATAATCAAACAGGTTGTTGTACCGGTAAAGATCCACAGGCACGCAGCCTGCCGCCATCATCTCAAACGGAATCCGTGAGGGGTTTGTGGCAGAGATACACAGACCCACTCGGCTTTCGTTATAGATTTCGTTGAGCTTGGAGAGATCTGTGATCAACCCACGGTGATCGGCCTCAAAGGGGACTTCAACGTTACGGTCAGAGCCGTACAGGACAATGTCTACTTCGGGCAGGCGCTGTTTCACACGGGCCAACGCCGCAATGCAAATCTCCGGGGCGCGGCGCCATTTCTCAGGCTGATAGAGGAAAGCGACCTGTTTCTTGCGGGCGACTTCCTTGTACGGACTGCCGGATTTGTCCCCAATGGCGGCTTTCACCGATCCGTAGATGCCATGATCAACCCCAAGGCCGCCTGCGGCAGCCGGTCTGCCAAATTGGGTTGCCATCATATGCGACAGCCAGTTGCCGATGCTGAGGTGATTTTGAGTCTGCGTGAAGGTGGTTTGCGCCCGCAGATAGCCGTCAGAGACCGGATTGAATTCGGCCTCGTGATCCTGAACGAAATAGAATGTGTGCGCAGTTTTGCCAAACGTCTTGCGAACATACGGGGCGCTGTAGGCGATCGTGGCAATGGCCACGTCCGGGGCAAGCGCAGCATTCCAACTCTTGTGATGGGTGAACCCCGCCCCTTCGGTGACGGTCTCCATCCAGCTGCTGGCTTGGTCATCGCCTTTGGCTTCTGACATGAGATGTACGTCTGCGCCCAGATCGGCCAGCCGCCTCCCCATGTTGTAGATCGTCCGATGCCCGCCAGAACCCGCAAGGGGGGCAGGCGCTGCAATTGCGATTCTTGGCTGACTGCCGTGTTGGCTGCGCAGGTATCTGGGGGCGAATACCTTTGTGGGCAGGTGCAGCTTTGCCTCTACAGGCATGTCTTTCAGCGTCTTCTGGATACCATCAATCTGGATGAGTGCTTCGATCCAGCGCAGATCGTTGCCGGTCTCGGACAGCGCGGCGTGCATGTCCGCATTTTCGTGTTTGAAGCCCGCCTGCAAGCGGGCTTCTGAGCCTGACATATCGTCGAAACCGCCGGTGCCAAATGTCTCATTGTGGTCAAGCTCGGCAAAGGCCTTAGCGACTTCCTTGGGCGGGTTTGTCATGTAGCTGCGCACGATGCGCCGGGACAGCTGTTGCAGGTCATCGGCGACAAGCCCGTGATCGCGGACATAGCGCGCAATGGCGGGCAGGCTGGCGAGTATCTTTGACTGGAACTCGGCAACAGGGCCGATGATCACTTTCTCCTCACCTTCGGAAATCTCTGTTACGGGCACACCATCTTTGTAATCAATGACGGAGCCGCCGGGACTGTTGAACAAGAACTCAAGCGCGGAGTATTCGTTGACAGAGAAATCAAAACTGTGATTTCGATCAAAGAGATAGGCAGATTTTGTCGTATTTGCAGGTTGTTGGTTGATGAAGAAGTCCAGACCCAGATAGCTGCCATGGACATCGCCCCGCACCAGTTCAGACAAGCTGTCCTGAATGGTGCCGCGCCATCCGATGTCGACCATCAGCGTCTGGGCCTGCGCCTTGGTGCCCAGACCTTTTCCGGTAAGGTAGGTCTGCAGGCCCGCGCGTTTGTCCCAAAGCGCCTTGCGTACACTGTCAATGAACTCCTGATCCCGCATCAACCGCTGCACACGGGTGTCTTCCCACGGCAGGTCGATCGTCTCATCCATGTCGATGTTTTCGGCGGCTGCAAACTGCCGCCAATCGGCGGCATCAATGTTGAGAGAGGTTGCGAGCATACCCAGCGACTGCTGCGAATACTGGTTCCACAGACGCATCAGCTCTTTCATGGTGAAGGTCTTGAGCGACGGCCCGAAGGTGGAGCGGCGGCTGACATGCAGTGTCTCCGCTTCCGGGTAATGCGCCAGCTCGAACACGTTCTCCTTGACCATCGCTTCATAGACCGCGCGGAAGAAAACACCTTCACGGGTACAGAAAAAGACCTTGTCGACCCCAAGCCGCAAGGCATCTTCGATGATGCGCATCCCGAAGCCCGCAACAACAATGCCCATTGCCTTGATCGGCAAGGGCGTGTCGCCATCGGTTGCCGGCAGCTTGAGCAAACGCAGCAGCGCTTCCTGGTGCAGTCGGGTGTCGCCGTTGATATGGCTCCAGAACCGGTCGTGGTCGCGCGCGGCGGAACCGTCATGCCACAGATTGATATACTGTTCTGCGTCGATTCCGCGTTGCCGTGGCATTGTCACATCCGCATCTGCCCGGTCACCAACGTGGAACAGCGCGTCCGGCGTGCATTCCTCGCCCTCAAGTACGACATCGAACAGGGCGCCGTTGCGCTTGGGCAGCAGGTGATCGCAGGAAGCGTAGACTTCCTGCACCTGATCCAGCTTGTGATGCGTCAGCAATGCGCTGAGCGCGTTGGCATCGTGGTAAAAGTCCGACACGCAGATGACCCGGCCGACATCCTTTGCAAGGAGCGCAGCGATTGTCGGATCGGGGTAGGAGGTTTCCTTCTCAACGACGAGATCCATCTCAACAAGTTCTTGGGGTGTGAAATGCCCCGTGAGCTGTACCATTTCGAGCCAGATCGCAGCCGCGTCGGCGAAACGGTACTCTCCCAACTCATTGGCTTGAAGGGCTTCGGCCATGCGGCGGGCCTGGAGGACATCAATCGGATGCAAGGCGGCAAGATGGGGCGAGGCGTGTCTTCCGCGCAGCCAGAGCATCCGCGCGGTGCGCAATTTCACTTCGTCCGGGTGGCAGCGGCGGCGCAGTAACGTATCCCAGATATCCAGCGACAGTGTTCGCCCCGCGATTTGCCCCTCCAGATGAGAGATAAAGGCGTGATCCGCGCCCGGGTCTTTGCCATAGAAGGCATCGGGCATGTCATTGGGAATGGGGAAAGGCAGGTCGTTTTGTGGCCTGCGCAGGTTGTAATGGTGGATGTTGTCGCCCAACCGGTTCAGCATCGCTTCGGTATGCTGCCAATTGAGGGGCCTGAAGAAATTGAGCAGCAGCAGCGGTCGTGTCAGAGCGTCGGGCCGGGCAAAGGTGGGATCACCGATGGGACGTCCCTCCTCCTGACCGTATTTCAGGTAGTGCAGATACGGGTTCACCTGCGCCGCGGCGACATCGGGGTTGGCGTCCAGATAAGAAGCTGATGAAAACGAACGGTTCGGGTTCAGGCCAAGAAACCCGCCAATGCGCAGGTAGTGTTCCGCCGGGGACAAGGTGCTGTGGCGCGCATGTGGATGTTGATAAAGATAGAAATCCTTTTCCAGATGGGCTGAGATCAGCTTGATGTCTTCGTTCATTTTTCCTGCCGCATTGGTAAGAACAAGGTCGGCCTGTTTTGACCGACTATAAGGGTGTGATCAACTGTGATTAAGATGACCAGAGTGTTACCGCTTAAGGGGTTCTTGGCAGAAATTCCAATTTTCGTGTGATTATCGGCTCATTTGTAGGGAACTGTGTGCCGTTTGTCCCATGATGCTTGCGCAGGCGGTGCTGTTTGGTCATCACCGAGGCCAAATGCGTGAGGGACAATGACCAATAAGGACCAGCATGTTGCGATTTTGATGTGCACGCACAATGGCGCGGCACATCTTGAAGCGCAATTGCAGTCGTTTGCGATGCAAACACACAAGGATTGGTCGCTCTGGGTGAGTGATGATGGCTCCACCGATGAGACGCGGGCGATGATCGATGACTTCCGCGATGCGCATCCGGGCCACCGGGTGACGGTTGTGCCCGGGCCTTGCGAGGGCGCGGCGCAGAACTTCCTGTCACTGATCCACCGCACGCAGGTTCCGGCTGGATTGATTGCCCTCTCGGATCAGGACGATGTCTGGTTGCCGCATAAACTGGCAAGGGCGGTCAGCATTGTCGGTGATGGCGATGTGCCAATCGCCTACGGCGCACAGAGCATTGTTGGAAACGATGACCTGAGCACGCAGCGCGCCCCAAAAAACCGGTTATGGCCTGCGCATTTCGGCAACGCTTTGGTGCAGAACATCCTCAGCGGCCATACACTGGTGTTAAATCATGCGGCCCACAAGATACTTCGCCGCGCAGGCAGGCCAAGGCAGATCGTGTTCCACGATTGGTGGATTTATCAGGTCATGGCCGGCCATGGTGTGGCCTGTATCGTCGATGACGCAGAGGTTGTGATTTACCGTCAGCATGCAGGCAATACACTTGGCGTCTCGCGTGGGCCGGGCGCGGCCGTCGCGCGCGCGAAAATGGTGATCAACGGCACCTTCGGTGCCTGGTCAGCGGCGCACCGGGAGGCCTTGTGGGATGGCCGAGACGTGCTTGGCGCGGATGCTGTAGAGGTGTTGCGGGTCTTGCAGGATGAGACCCGACCTGCCGGACCCGGCCGGGTTGCCGCCTTGCACCGTCTTGGCGTCAGGCGGACGTCGCGGGCAGGGAATGCGCTGCTTGATCTCGCAGCGTTTCTGGGGCGGTTCTAGATTTCCAGCTTGATCGCTTTGCTCTTGGGGACAAGCGCATTGATCTGGCGCAGATGCTCCGGCAGGCAGACCGTGGCAAAGTCATAGTTCTTGACCACATGTTCCCGCGCATTTGGTCCGATGTGCGCATAAGCATCCGGGTTGGCCAGAATGTCGATGATCTGATCAGCGAGTGCTTCTGGCTTGAAATAATCCACCAGCAGACCGTTTTTGCCGTGCTCAATCACCTCCCGCGTGGGCTCCAGATCAGAGCCAATGACAGTAGCGCCCATCGCCATCGCCTCAAGCATGGACCACGACAGGACAAAGGGCTGCGACATGTATAGATGACATCGACCAACACGGATCAGGTCGCACAGCCCGTTGTAGGGTACACGGCCCAGAAAGTGCACGCGGTCCCAGTCAACCGTTTCGCCCAGCTCTTCCTCCATGATGCCGCGCAGGCCGCCCTGATGTTCGACCTCCTGACCATAGGAGCTTTCAGTACCGCCAACGACGATTACCCGCGCATTCGGGCGCTCCGACAACAGCTTTGGCAATGCGCGCATGACCACGTGAAATCCGCGGGCGCGCTCAAGGTTGCGGGCGACATAGGTGATGATTTCATCATCACGGGTCAGCGGTTCGGGCAGGCGGCCCAAAGTGACGCTCACCTTGGGGTTTGGTTTCAGTTTGTCGGTTCGGATGCCGTCATGGCAAACGTACATTTTGCTATGGAAGCTTTTTGGAAACCGATCCTGCTGCCATTTGGTTGGACTATGTCCCAGATCGACGGAATCAATGTTCATGTAAGGCAGCGCATTGCGGGCGCGGGCGAAGTAGGCGGCTTGAGGAGAGACGCGCTCTTCGGGATCAAAGCCGACAATGCCGCCGGTTGCGCGATAGAAATACTCAAAAAAGCCAATGATCGGCACATCGGGCCAGAGGTCCTTGAAGAACGTCAACTCGCCCCAGCCGGTGTGGCCAATGATAATGTCGGGCAGGAAACCTTCGTCTTCTTCGATCTTCTTGGCCGCCTCAACCACGGAGAAGCCATGCGCGACACCATCCTCATACGTTCGGGAGAGTTTGAACGATTCCTCCGTTGAGGTGTGGATCGGCTTGTAAATCCGGATGTTGATGCCCTTGATCTTGACGTCGTCCCGTTGGGTCAGGAAGTAGATCGTATGCTTTTTCTGGGCGATCAGGAATCCAAGAAGTTCCCGATACTGGCCCGGAATATTTTGGTGAACGAAGAGTATTTTCATGACGCCATCCTTTGCGCGGGGCAGGCCAAAGTGCAACCCCGATCCAGCTGCGGATAGCACAGCAGAGATGGACGAAATATGAAACGATCAGGGCATTTCTGCGGAGGGGGCCGACTGCCAGAGGGCAACGAAGAGCCAAAGCGCTGCCGCCCAGTCGGCCAGCGTGATGGCCAGATACCACCAATCCGGAACGGTGCCGTTGCCATAAGACAAACCCAGCGCAATTGAGCCGCCAATACCCATCACGAAAAAGCTGAGCCATGCAAGCCAACGCTTGCCCCGGTTCAGCCCTGCGGCAATCAGCAGATAGACCACGCCAAAGGGGATCAGCACCAGCGCCGCCGTGCTGAGACCGCCGACGGTGAAGGCGAAGAAATGCAGCGCCGCACTGATCAGCACAAAGGCAGCGGCAAGACGGTAAGAGGCAGGAACAGTCATAGCGGGTTTCCTCAGGCGAAATCGATGTGGTTGTAGAACGGCATCTCACGCAGGCGGATACCCGTTGCCGCAAAAATCGCGTTGGACAAGGCGGGCGGGGCAGGGGGCACACCGGGTTCGCCCGCGCCTTTGATGTCCGTGCCGTTTTCCAGTGCGCGGGTTTCCACCACAGGACATTGGTTCATCCGCATTGCGTCGTGGACATAGAAGTTGTCCTGCTCCGCCATCCCGTCGGAATATGTAATCTCGGAATTCATCGCGTGGCCCAACCCCCAGATACAGCCGCCAGACAGCTGTGCATCAAGGTTGATTGGGTCGATGATCTGGCCCACGTCAGCCGCGACAAAGGCCCGGTCCAGCTTGATGCCGTCATCGGTCATCGTGACCTCGACCACTTGCGCGCAGGGTACGCCGAAGGATTCGACCATCGCCACACCGCGCCCGCGGCCCGTCGGCAGGGGGCTGCCCCAGTTTGACATCTCCGCCACTGCTTCCAGCACCTTGCGGTGCACATCGTTGTTGATCAGCCGAAGGCGTTCTTCCATCGGGTCCGCACCGGCGGCATGGATCAGCTCGTCCAGAAAACTCTCCGCAAAGAACCCGACCGATGACGCCCCAACGGACCGCCATGAGCTGACAGGTGCAAGTTCCGGCACCCGGTAGGCGCGCACACGCAGGTTGGGGATGTCGTAGGGCATGTTCCAAGCGCCTGCCGGGATTTGCAGGTCGGGGCCGGGCATCGGCGCGCCCAGCCGTGTCCCTTGTGAGCCAAGTACGGAAGGCGACGCAATGTCGAGCGCCCAGCCTTCCACTTTGCCGTCCTTCACCACGCCGGAAGAGCGCGAAATGCCAATGTGCCGGGGGTAGTCCTGCGCGAAGTCTTCTTCGCGGCTGAAGGTCAGCTTCACGGGTGTCCCGCGCATCTGCACGGCGATCTCTGCGGCTACGGTGATGTTGTCGAATTCCAGCCGATGACCAAAACTGCCGCCGGTCATCTGGTTGTGAAACACCACATCTTCAGAGGCACAGCCCACGATTGCGGCGACTTTCATCTGTACAAACCGCGGCACCTGATGCCCGGCCCAGACCTCCGCCCCGTTGGCGTCTGCGCGCACAATCGCGCTGAGCGGTTCCAGTGGTTGATGCGCAACATAGGGTGCGCGGTACTCGGCTTCGATTGCCTCGGCCCCATCAAGGGCGGCGTCAACATCCCCGTCAGCACGCCATTCCGCGTCCAGCCGCCCAGCCACGAAACTCGCACCAACTTCGGCCCAATGGTCGTCCTGTTCTGCCGGGTAGGCCGCAGGGCCCCATTCGATGTCAAGCGCAAGCGCCCCCTGCATCGCGCGCCAGGTGTTGTCTGCGATGACCGCGAAACCATTCGTAACGGGCAACACATCTGTCACACCGCGCATCTCCTTCGCGGCGGTATCGTCGTGGCGCGTCGCCGCGCTGCGCCGCGGAGAGAGGCGGACAGCAGCATGGACCATGCCGTCAAGTTGCAGATCAATGCCGTATATCTCTGTCCCGGTGCTCTTGGCGGAAATGTCGGTGCGTTGGACGTCCTTTCCGATCAGCCGCCACTCAGACGGATCGCGCAGCGCGACATCTGCGACAGGTTCAATCCCCGCAGCGGCCGCAGCAAGGGAGGTGTAGGGCAGGGCGGTGCCGTCGGGCAGGATCACCGTGCCATTTTCGGTTTTCAGGTCCGCGACGGCGACACCTGATTGCTGGCTTGCAGCAAGTTTCAACGTCTCGCGCGCAACCGCACCGGCGCTGCGCAGTTTCACATATTGGTCAGGCATCGACGTAGAGCCGCCCGTGCCTTGCAGGCCAATCAGCTTGATCGCGCTACCGGCAATCCCGCGCACTGTTTCGGCAGCAAAGCTCTTGTCGAAGGATTGAAACGGCACGCCGTCCGCAGCAAAACCGGTGTTATGATAGGCCGCACTGGGTTGCCCAAAAGACAGGGTGACCGCCGTCGGGTCGACGTCCAGTTCTTCCGCGATCAGCATCGCTTGGGCAGACTGCACGCCCTGACCGATGTCCGCATGTGGCACGATCAGCGTGATCTCTTGATCTGTGATTTTGACGTAAGGATTGAATGCGACGTCATCCGGCCCCAACCCCTGCGCCAGCGGGTTGTCGTGGGGGCGGCTGACCGCATAGCTGCCGAATGCAACGCCTCCCATAACAGCGGCGGAGGAAATCAGAAAGGCGCGGCGGGTGATGGTTCTTGCGCGTCCCATGATCAGGCCCCCTGGATTTTCGTTGCGGCGGTCTTGATGGCGGCACGGATGCGGGGATATGTCCCGCAGCGGCAGAGATTGCCGCTCATCGCTTCGTCGATATCCGCGTCAGAGGGGGCAGGGTTGAGATCCAGCAGGGTCGCGGCTTGCATGATCTGCCCCGACTGGCAGTACCCGCACTGGGCAACCTGATGATCGATCCATGCCTCCTGTAGCGCGTGCAGGGCATCCGGTTTGCCAAGACCTTCGATTGTGGTCACTTCGCTGCCTTCAAGCGCCTCGGCGGTGATCTGGCAGCTCCGAACTGCGATGCCGTCCACATGCACGGTACAGGCCCCACATTGAGCAATGCCACAGCCGTATTTTACGCCTGTGATCCCCAATTCGTCTCGAAGAACCCACAAAAGCGGCATGTCAGGCTCGACATCCACGGTGTGTTCTTGTCCATTCACAGTGAGTTTCATGCGGCCTCTCCCCGTTTGACACTTGGACACATATAATCGATATGTCTAATTTGACAAGAGCATTTGGTCGGTGAAGATGGGACGATGACGGATCGGGATCGGAAATTGATAGAAGCCGCGCGGCTTGTCTTTGCACGGTATGGCGTTGCAAAGACGACAATGGCGGACATTGCCCGCGAGGCCGGCGTGGCGCGGCAGACCTTGTACAACGCTTATGCCGGCAAGGACGAAGTGCTGCGCGCGGCAGTGCGTCTGTCGATGGCCGAAACCGATGCCGCAGTGACCGCCGCTTGGCGCGACTGCGTCGGGCTTGACGCGCATCTTGAGGCGTTCTTCAGAATTGGACCGCTGGCATGGTACGACTTTGCGCAAACCTCACCGGAAGCTGCGGAGATTTTGGAAGGCCTGCACAAAGTCGCGGCGGAGGAGTTGCAGCAGGCAGCGCAGGAATGGACAGCACGGTTTGAAGCCTTGCTGCTGGCAGAAGTCCCGACGGACCACCCGATTGCGGCCCGCGCGGCCGAATTGGCGGACTTTATCTACGCAGGCAGCATCAATGCCAAATACAGTGCCGGCAGCCGTAGCGTTCTTGAAAACCGGCTGGAGATGCTCAAGAGGTCAGTCTTGGCGTTGGTTACGGATACCCGGTAAGATCAACGCGCCAGGCGTGATCTGAGCAGCCCAAGCGCATTGTCAAAATGTGCCGGGTCTTCCTCTGCCCTTGCCCGCAGCTGCGCGCCTTCCAACATTGCCAGCGTGGCCGCGGCCTCTTGCGCGGGGTCATGGACCATTGCGATTGAGCGGTCCGACCTTCCCAAGTGATATGTCGCGGTGATCCATGCCAGCATCATCTGACGAAACCCGACGATTTCGCGGATCACTTCTGCGGGCAAGCTATTGCGACTGGTGGAAAACGACACGCAAAGACACAGGCTCTGCCCGCCCTCCAATGCGGTGCGGTAACGATCGATGAGCGCCGCGAGGCGCGCCCCGCCGGTCGCGCACTCTGCATCAATACTCTGGCACGCTTTCGCAAACGCATGGGTGTAGCGTTCCATGATCGCGGCGGATAACGCAGCCTTGGTCGGAAAATGGTGATGAATGCTGGCTTTGCGAATACCAACCTCCTGCGCCAGATCCGCATAGCTGAACCCGTCAAACCCGCGCGTTCGGGCTGCCCGTTCGGCCGAGTCAAGAAGGGCTGTTTTGGTATCCTTTGCCATCTTCGGCCTCCCTCAAGTTTTCAGGCTGTGCAGCGCATTTTCAGCGGCTTCCAAGGCACCTTCCAGATAACCGCCAAACTGTGGTGCGGCTTCAGTCCCGGCGAACAAAAGCCTGCCGTGCCAGATGCCTTGAAGCGCTGCGGGCAAGCGGTAGGATGGATGCGCGTAGAGTGGCGCATGATCCAGTGGCGTTGCTGTGTGCGGATCAAAAGCCCAGTCTTTGAGGATCAATTGCCGGGGCGCGGCTGCGGCATCCCCAAACAACCTGACCAGCTGCGCGACGATATGCTGGCGAAGGCGTGGCACATCCTTGCGACCCTCTGGCGGGACACCAAGGAAACCAAAAAGAGCGTATGGGCCGCCCATGGCAGGGGAGGCATCGTGGATTTCGACCATCGGCCCATGGCGGCTGGTCGCATCTCCCGAAAGCCGGGCGTCGCGCCAGAAGGGGGTGTCGTAGATCGCAATGGCCTTTGCGTGCCCGGCCATCCAAGTTGGAATGTCGCGCATGGCGTTTCGCATCGTCTCCGGCAGGGGGGGATCAAAGTGAAGAGTCGCAGCAATGCGGGGCGGCAGGGCGAGCACAACTTGCTTGGCTTCAAGGACGTCCCCGCTTTGCAGCGCTGCGGTTATGCCCTCTTCGGTCTTTTGAAGCGCTCTTACTGCCTTGCCCAGATGGATGCGCTGCGATGACAGACCCCCTGCCAGACGTGAGGTGAGTTTTTCCAATCCGCCTTCAAGCCGCAATGATCCCTGCATGGATGCAAATCCGCGCCCACGCTCGACACGCCCATCGGGCCCTTCGTACAAAAGATCCCCGCGTGCGTATTGCTCAAACGCGGCGAGCCGGTGATCTTTGATCAGCGCTGCAATGCGTGGCTGCCCCGGCCAAAACCAGGCAGGACCCATATCAAATGCGCCCTCGCCGCAATGTTCAGTCTTGATGCGGCCGCCAAACCGCGCGCGGGCTTCGACCAGCTGATAATCGCGCCCCTCGCGTTCCAGCATGTCTGCGAGGGTGAGGCCAGACAGACCACCGCCGACAATCAGCACGGACATCAGGTCGCGGGTGCCTTGGCATGGACAAGGTGACCGGTCTTCATCCAGACTTTTGCGCCGCCTTCTCCGGCAACGGATCGAAGCGATGCCCCATCGGGCAGTCGCAGCCAGGCGCCTTTGCTCAACGTCTCTCCACCTTCGGTCAGGCTCCCGCCGATGATGAGGAGTTCGATGCCGCCTTTGTCGTCAACTGAGAACGTCGCGCCGGGATCAAGATGGCTGTAGGTCACAGTTTCATTTGGGTCGCGATGCAATTCTGCCTTTGCCACACCGTTTACGGGGGCGCCAAGTTCATCTGCCATCGTTTTTCGGAACTGAGTGCGGTCGTCCATGTCGAACTGCCACAGTTTGACGAAGATCGTGCAGCCCGGTTCGGACCCCGGCGTATGAGAAGTTGTCGGGGGATTGCGGACGTATGTGCCTTCCGGGAAATCCCCGTGTTCATCCTGAAAAACGCCGTCCAGAACGATGAATTCTTCCCCACCTGTGTGCGTATGGGCGGAAAAATGGCTCCCCGGCGCGTAGCGCACGATGGAGGTTGCGCGGGCAACTTCGTCCCCGATCCTGTCGAGCATCCGGCGGTCCACACCGGCCATGGGGGACGGGGTCCACGCCAGTTGTTCGGAGTGAACAACCACGCGGGCGTTGAAATCTGCGTTCAGTTCCATGTGGCGGGTCCTTTTGTTTTGGGTGTCCGACGGGATGCTGTTGATCCGGGACGTCCGGGCGAGGTCGGAGCTATTTCGTAAATCGCGGTCAGAATCTACCTACCACTAGGTAGAGGTATGGAACAAGTATTATCTGACCCTGTGTTGATGCCTTCACCGCGCTGTGATGTGGCGGGTGATTGTTCATTCTCGTTACGCCGCCTGTGGTGGCCGAACTTGAAATGTCCAAATGGCTGCCCATTCGATAATAGTATGGAAGGTTGCCCTGTTGCGGGACTATTCGTCGGGACTGTCGTAAATGTCGAAGTCGATTGTCAGACCGCGCTCAGCCAGCCTTTGCAACGTCCCGTTCGACAGACTGATACCTTCATTGCCTTCTTCCATGAACAGGCCGCAGAAGACGTCTGACCGGAAACGTGAGGTGAGGTCCTGCCAAATGCTCATGTCATCGGTGAGCTGATCGAATATCTCGGACATCTGAGCGTCAAGGTCGCCGGGTTCACGTCTTTCTGCACTCAACCGCCAGCCGCCACTTCGGGCTGTTCGTTTGCTCCCTGTGATCTTGCTGACAATTTCTTGTCCCTTCCTCTCAGAGTTGGTTGGCTGACGACCTAGGAGAAGGGTGAGTTCATCTGGGTCTAAGTCATCACCAAAGAACCGAAGGGAAGCGGCTGAGCCGCTCAATACAGCCATGAATCGCTTTCGTGAAAGTGTCTCGCCATCATCTGGGTATATTGTGAGAACTCATCCTTGTCAGCCTTCGGCGGTTCGTTCCTCGCGCTTGCGTTCATTACATGCTTCCATCTTTGAAGGACGACCCGGCGGGCGACGGCCAGCTTGCGGCGTTCTTCCAGTCTCAGGTGAGAGGAGCAAGATCCCATGCAACACTCTGTTTTAATACGAAATTTTCATTTCGTTTTTGAATGTGCCCGGCTACAACGCTCAAATGAGGGTAAGACATGTTATGTAATGTAAATGACAAATGCCGGATCAACGCTCTGCCACTCGTTGCGCGTTCTGATCCAAAACTGTTGCGCGGACCCATTGGCGGCTGATAAGCGCGCAGGGTCATATTCTGTCAGGATAGAGAATGAAGATTGCAGTGGTTGGAATGGGCTATGTCGGCCTGTCGAATGCAGTTCTGCTGGCGCAGCACAACGATGTCACAGGTGTAGACCTGTCCGCAGAGCGGGTGCAGATGCTCAATGCCGGGCAAAGCCCTATCGTCGATCAGGAACTCAGCCGCTATCTGAATGACGTGCCATTGATGCTTTCAGCCACCACCGATGGGGCTGATGCGATGCGGGGAGCGGATTACGTCGTTGTCGCCACGCCGACGGATTATGATCCGGAGACGAACTATTTCGATGTGTCCAGTGTCGAGAATGTGGTTGCAGAGGCTTTGGCACTGTCTGCGACCAGCACGGTCATCATCAAATCCACCATCCCGGTTGGATTCATCGACCGTATCCGTGCGGAGCATGATACAAAGCGTGTGATTTTCAGCCCTGAATTCCTGCGCGAAGGTCAGGCGTTGGCGGATAACCTGCATCCAAGCCGGATTGTTGTCGGGGATCGGACTGAAGCGGCACAGATCTTTGCGGATATGCTGGTTGAAGGCGCTGTTGCGACCGATATTCCGGTGCTGTTGACCGGCCCCTCAGAAGCGGAAGCGATCAAGCTTTTCGCCAACACCTACCTTGCCATGCGCGTGGCCTATTTCAACGAACTCGACAGCTATGCGCTGGCTGGTGGCATGGACACGCGTGAGATCATACGGGGGATTTGCCTCGATCCCCGGATCGGGGATCATTACAATAACCCCTCGTTCGGGTATGGGGGCTATTGCCTGCCGAAGGACACAAAGCAGCTTCTGGCGAACTACTCAGAAGTGCCGCAGAACCTGATCCGGGCGATTGTCGATGCAAACCGGACGCGAAAGGGCTTTCTGGCAGATCAGATCATCGCCCATGGCCCGCAGAAAGTCGGCATTTACCGGTTGGTCATGAAGACCGGATCGGACAACTTTCGCCATTCCTCCATTCAGGGGATCATGAAGCGGATCAAGGCCAAGGGCATTGATGTTGTGGTTTATGAGCCCAGCCTCAAAGAGGATCGGTTCTACAATTCCGAAGTGATCCGCAATCTGGACGTGTTCAAGTCATCCTGTGACCTGATTGTCGCCAATCGGCATACGGATGAACTGGCTGATGTTCGGGACAAGGTCTTTACCCGCGATCTCTTCGGCTCGGGCTAGAAGAGGCCTGCCATCATCCGCGCGGCAAGCGAAATACCGCTTTTGACTCTGGTCATTGGTCATGAGATGGCTTGCTGCGCCTGTGAAAGCATGGTGGATTATGAGGCGGCAACAGGTGTTCTTCGGCCCAGTCCAGAGTGTACGTGACCAATAAGAAGGTGTGTAGAAAATGAGCGAACGAAGTAAGAGACTGGTACTGCACATCGGCTTTCACAAAACCGGAACGTCGGCCTTGCAGGAAGGGTTCTATGCCAATGCGGACAAGCTTGCCGCTGCGGGGCTGATCTATCCCAAACCGCTGTGCAAGTTTCAGTCGCATATCGAGCTTCCAGCGGCCCTTTTTCCAGATGAAGTGCCATGGGTAGAAGAGAAATATGACCTCGATGAAGTGTGTGGCCACTACGCGGACATGGTGGCCGACGCGCCGGAAGGATCCACGCTGATCCTGTCGAGCGAGGAACTGTGCCGTATTGATCTGCGCGAAGAGTTTCTGCGCGCTCTGCATGACCGTCTGGGCAATCTGCCGGATACCCGGACGCAGATCGTTGCGTATACACGCGATGCCGTGGCGTTCCTTGTTTCGCTCTATCATCACGAAATCAGGGTGCGGGTCTATCACAAGCACTTCAGCGACTTTGTGAATGGCCATCATATCGCGCTTGAGAATGTGCGTTTTGACCGACGGCTTGAAGGCTGGCGGGGAACTTTCGGGGCGGAAAATGTTCTGGCGCAGGACTACGATCAGGTTGTCCGGCAGCGCGGTCCTACCGGGATTACCGAAGATTTCCTGACCCTGATGGGGCACCCCGATCTCGACCTTGAGATTGAGGACAAATTCGTCAACACCGGTGTGCACCCCTGGCTGGTCTCAGCCTACAGCCAGCTTTACCTCGCCGGACTGCCCAAGCAAGACTACGACCCCATCCGTGATGAGATCATTCGCCTTGGTTTCAAGCTGCCGCGTGTCAATGCGGCTGAATACTACCTTGGTGAAGAAGGGGTTGCAGAACTGCGTGCGCGGATTGCCGATCACACGTCCATCTAGCGCCTTGCGTGGGGTCGCCTAGAGGCTGGAGAGGTCAGCTTCCCATGTGTCTGGCAGTCGGCCCAGCCGTTTCTTGACGTCCCTGTAAGCAGGCTCAAACGCCTCAACCAGCGCTTTGCGGTCGTCTGGATCGCATTCACGCATTTTCGCCGCTTTGCCCTTGGGAACCTTTGGCCCCAGCGCAGGGTCGAGATCCAGAAAATCGCAAATGCGGTGATGATAGTCTTCCGCCTCTGGTCCATAGAGATCTTCGAAGAAGCCCACATAGATGTCCTCAGCTGGAAACGCACTGTCGAGGGAGGACAACGTCCAGTCATATCGCGTGCGCTCGGCGAAGCCGGGTTTGTGCAACAGGTGCAGTGGGCTTTCCACCTCCTGTGGCTTCAGCGTCAGCGGTGTCGCGTGGTGAGAGACCTGCGACAGAAAGCGGTCAACGGGGTTACGCAGGATAAACAGGATGCGCGGGCGGTCCAAGACCTGAGGTATGCGGGCGATATCTTCGGCAGACATCGCGGCATAGGCCGGTGTGAACTCGCCGCAAATGGTTTTACCCGGCGGTGCGTCCATCAGCATTGCGCGGTATTTTGCGGGATCATGGCCAATGTCAAAACGATCAATGATGGAGCGGATTTCGTTCATCTCTGCGGTGATGTCTTTGTCCTCGGCCACGGCGGCTTCCAGAAACCGATGACGCAGCCGGATGTCGAGCGTTGCGCGCTTGCGCAGGCCACGGTCATTGCCCAGCAAATCAAAGAAATGCACTTCCTTGATCGGAGGAATGTAGACATGCGGATGATGGGCCAGATACCCCGCCAAGCGGGTTGTCCCGGCCTTTTGTGCGCCGATGCCAAGGAATGTGCGAAGCGAAGTCATAGGGTACTCAGGTTGCCTCGCGCACTATGCGCAGCGGCGCTTGTTGTGTTCAACCCTGGTTGGGAAAACTGACTTCACAGCGGTGACCCGCAGGCAGGGCAAGGTCCGGATTGGGCATCACCACCTGGACGCCGAAGGTTCCGGAGGCCGCATCAAAGATGCGGTCGATGACTTTTATGCGCCCCTGAAAGGTGCCCTCAAGAGGCGCGCGCGGCGTGATTTCCACTGTCATATCAAGGTCTAGCTTGGTGAACATCTCAACCGGCAGAAACGCTTCGACGTGGAGCGGGTCAAGCTGCGCGATGGTCACGATCTCTGCATCCTGATCGGTATATTCACCAGTAAAAAGCGCGCGTGACTGCACAACACCGTCAATGGGACTGGTAATGGTGCGCTGGCTCACAATCTCATTGGCACGTTTCAGCTCAAGCGTGGCGATGCGGCTGCGCATTTCCGCCATTGCAAGCTCTCCGCCCGCGACATCGACGGAAGCCTTGGCTTCCTCCAGCTCTTCTGCACTGGTGATATTGCGTTCCACCAGCGTGGCGACCCGCTCCATCCGGCTTTCGGCGAGCGCAAGGCGCGCGCGCTGCACCTCAACGTCTGATTGGCTCGCAGCGCGTTCTTTCATCAGATCCACGGTGGTTTGTTCGATACTGGTATCGAGGCGGGCAATCACCTGCCCTTTCTCCACCAGATCGCCCCGCCCGACGTTTACTTCGCTCAGCAGACCGCCTACCGGGGCGGATACGTTGACGGTCACCGCCGGTGTGATCACGCAATCGAATGTCTGGGCGGCGGCAGAAAAAGCGCCAAACCCAAAGCAGGCAGCAAGAGCGGTTGTACGAAGCAAAGGCATCATTTTTCAAATCCCGAGAAGGCAAGGACGCGGTCCAATTGCCGGTCCATTTTGATAAGCTGTCGGCGCGCGCGGGCATTCAGCCCTTCCGCGCGTTTCTGACTGCGGCGGAAGGCGATCATGGCAAAGGGGCGGCCCAAAATGCTGGGCAATTGTGCAAGCTGGCTGATCACCGGTGTCTTGATGGCGGTAACAAGGGGATCATCCAGCGATAGAATGGTTTCATAGGACCCCGGCTGACCCTGACGGGCAGTGCGCCCGATCAACTGTCGGTCGATACGCGCGCTATCATGGCGTTCGGTCAGCATCACATGCAGACCACCCGCCTTGATTACTTCGTCTGGCACGTGGATATGGACGCCGCGTCCGGCCATATTGGTAGCCACGGTCACTCGCCCCGGCTGCCCGGCATCCTTGATCACCTCCGCTTCCTCATCGGCGTTGACGGCATTCAGCACGTCATGCTGAACACCGCGCTTGGTCAGATGGGCGCTGATCTTGTCCGACGCCCCAACCGTGCGGGTCCCGATCAAAACGGCCTGCCCATTGCTGCGCAGAGTGTTCACTCTGTCCGCGATCAGATCAAGTTTTGTCTCTTCCTTGCGGGTAATCCGCGTGCCGAGATGGCGCATCTTGGTGGGCAAGCGCGTGGGCAGCCGCAATGTTGGAATGCGGTACACTGCGCAGATCTCACGTTGCACTTCCTGCACGGTGCCCGACATGCCGGACAGGCGCATGTAGCGGCGAAAGAACTTCTGGTAGGTCGTGCGCGCGATGGCCAGCTTTCGACCCGTCAGCTCAAGGTCTTCCTTGAACTCCACCAGCTGGTGCAACCCATCGTTCCAGGACCGTTCCGGCATCAGACGCCCGGTGTATTCATCCACGATCACGATCTTGCCGTCCTGAATGACGTATTGATCGCCCTCCTCAAAGAAGCTGCGCGCGGTGATGGCCTGGCTTACAGCATGCTCGCGCTGGATCTTGTTGTGCCACAGCGGCTCAAGGGGCTTGCAGAACTCCTCCAGCCGGTCCTTGCCGAAATCTGTCAGTTCAATGCGCTTCTCACTGGTGCGTTTCTTGTAGTGCAGATCCTCAAACATCTGATCCGCCAGTTCATATGTGGTGCGCGCCCATGCCTCCTCCGCAGCGACGTCTGTTTCCTGTGACAGGATCAGCGGTGTCCGGGCTTCGTCGATCAGCACGCTGTCTGCTTCATCCACCACAGCGAAATGCAGACCCCGCATCACGGGCGCGTCCGTATCATCCCCTTCCATCCGGCGCAGGCGCAGGCGGATGTCCCCTGTGCCCTGCCCGATCTTCACCTGATCGCGCAGATAGTCGAACGCGATCTCCTTGTTGGAGCAATAGACGATGTCGCGCAGATAGGTCTCACGGCGTTCATCTGGCGTATGTTCGTGGTCAATGCTCCCAACGCTGAGGCCGAGCCAGTCAAAAAGCGGCTTCATCTCCTCCGCGTCGCGTTGCGCAAGGTAGTCATTCACGGTCACGACATGGGTGGGCAAGCGGGCAAGTCCGGCCACGGCGGCGGTCAGGGCGGCGGCGAGGCTCTTACCCTCCCCTGTTGCCATTTCAACCAGCTTGCCGCTGAGCATCGTGAGCGCGGCGAACAATTGTTCATCATGGGGGCGCAGGCCCAAAGTGCGACGGCTGACCTCCCGCACAAGAGACACGGCTTCGCCCAAGGCCGGGCCGCTGAGTTGCGTGGTGATCAGGCGCGCGCGATTGGCATCGATGGCCTCCCGCAGGTTCGTGTCGCTCATGGCTTTGATGGTTTCTTCGCGTCTGCACGCCCGGCGCAGGATCTGTTTCAGCCGCGCGCGGCGCAGCATCCCGATACGTCCTGTAAGGCGCCCGAATATCTGGTGCATCCGATGGTCGATGTCGCTGAGCCGTGCATCATCGCGGGTCGGATAGGCCCGAAGGGTGAAAGGGCGCGCGAAGCCCGTGGCCGCGCGCGCCCGTCCAAACAAATGATGGGAGGATGATGCCTCAGGCATCGCTCTCCGCTGGTGCCTTCTTGCCTTTCTTGGCAGCTGGCTTCTCAGCCTCGGCCGATTCTTCGTTGGCGCGGTCCGCGACCTGACCGAAGTGGCGCAGGGAGGCCAGGTGCAGGAAGGTGCACTCCAACTCATCAGTGGACATCATCGCTGCAAGCGTGTCCTTGTCGATCGCCTTGAGCTTCTCACGGTCCACAGTCATGAATCCGGTCAGGGAACGCTGCTCGCCCCCCGGCATGGTGAACTGTGCCTGCATCGGGCGCAGCAGATCCAGTTCCACCAGGCGCTTGCAATAGGTCGTGCTGCGGTTGAAGCGCGCCTGATAGTCTTGCAGGAACGCGAGCACATTCTTGAGGTACTGGGTCTGGTTGCCATCCGCATCGAACAGACGTTCGCCACGGTCATCCGCGTTCACGCCTTCAAAGCTTTCGTCGATGTGCAGCACCAGCTGGTCGCTGTCGGTCTGTTGGCTGAACACGAAGGGATAGCGGCGGATGAACGCAGGCACATAGCGACCGGCCCAGGAGCCATCTGCGTTCACATATGCGTTCTTTTCGCCCGCAACGCCCAGGATCGCTGTCGGGATGACGTTCTCACCCTCGCCCGCGAAGACGACGGGATATTCTGCGGCAGCATCTGCAAATTCAGACGCGGTCAGGGGCACGGAATTGACCTTGCTTGCAAAAGCAAAGCTGGTGCCTGCCTTGACGCAGGTCTTCGCGTGTTTCTTGGAACTGACAGGTGCAGCGTTATCGTAGAAAAGCAGTTGGGTCGCCATAATATCCTCCTGTGCGCCCCCCGGGACGCAATCTTAAATAAATTCCGTACTCCTTTCGGGTATACGGTCGGCCAAATTCTGAGCATGTGTCGGGCCAAAAATCCACATTTATATGTCAAACTGCCTCAGAAAGACCTGTCTGGCCCGTCTATACACCCTTTTGGCGAGCGACATGGGTTCATGTGAGAAACGAACCATCGCGCGGTCGCCTATTGTTTCAAAAGAATGTGGCACACTTAACGCCAGGTCAAGGTGAAGGAATCGCCCAAAGGCCCGCTGACCGTTCGGATCAGAGGGGTCCAGAACAATGCTGCCGCCCCCTTCGGTTGCCAAGGCAAGGCTCGGCAGGACGGAGTCCAGCGCGGGTACTTCGCGCAGGATTTCCGCTTCAAGTGTCTCATCGGGATTGGAGACGAAGCGAATGTCGATCCCGCGTGTTTCCCGGCGCACAATGTCGGTGTCATTTTCCGGTACAACAACCCGGATCACGGGTTCGGAAAAGGTACTGACGTAGCCCAGCAGCTGACCCTTGGTGACATATTGTCCTTCAAGATCAGTGGCATTGAAGAGTGCAACCCGTCCGTTTTGCTTTGCCGCAACGGTCAGCGCCCGCTGACGGTCGCGGGCAAGCTCCAGATCAGCCAGGGCGTGCTCCATTTCTTCTTCAGCGATCTTTGCGCCTGCGGGATCATCCAGAGACAACGTAATCCGGCGCAACTGTATCTCTGCCAGCGTCGCTTCCAAAAGCCTGACCCGCGCGTCAAGCAGCGGGTCGTGAAGCTGGACCAGCGGCATGTCCACGCTCACGTCCGCCCCCTGGTTCACCGCGACATGCTGCACAATCCCGTCTGTTTCTGCATGAACCGCACCGTCGCCGGGGACCCAGATCACCCCTTCGGACACGGTCGAGTAGGGCAGCGGCAGGAACACCAGCAGCCCCACAATGACCGAAAGGGTTACACCCAATACGCTCAGTGCCCTGCCCCGCCGTCGCCGCAGACGCGGGCTGGCGAGGAGAAACCAGATCTGTTTGACCAGCGGCACCACGAACATCAGCACCACGGACCAGACAGCCAGCAGGATACCGAGCGAGAAGAACTTGGCCGACACCAGCAGGATGATCGCAAAGGTGATGAACAGCCGATAGATGAATGCGGCGATGGAATAGAAGAAGAACCAGACAGCCTCCCCTTTCGCGGTGGCGGGGTTCTTGGCGTCCTTGATGCCCAGAATATAGCGCTGGATCAGGTAGCCGATGTATTCATTTGACCTGCGGCCGAGGTTCGGGATCTCAATGATGTCGCTCAGGACATAGTACCCGTCAAAGCGCAGCAACGGATTGCCGTTGAACAGCAGCGTCGACACGCCAGAGATCAGCATCACGTTGAAGGCAAAGGCGCTGACCAGCCCTCCTTCGACATTCACCCAGACGATCATCGCAATCGCAGCCAGCGCAACTTCGACCAGAATGCCTGCACTTGCCACCAACGCCCTGAGCCATTTGTTGGGAAATGACAGGCTGTCGGAGGCGTCGACATAGGGCACGGGCATGAAGACAAGGAACATGATCCCGATTTCATGTACCTCCCCACCCCATCGGGTGATGGTATAGGCGTGGCCAAGTTCATGTATTGCCTTGACCAGTGGATAACAGATCAGCAGCAGGATGATGCTTTCGGTCGAAAGCACGCGGTCAATCAGGTTGTCGGTCAGGCCGTCCCAATTCAGCACGGCCAGCGTGGCTCCATAGCCAATCAGACACAGGTACAAAATGACCCCGACAATGGAGAAGAACGGCCGGACCAGCGGTTCGGTGATCTTCAAAAAGCCGTCGGGATCAATCAAGGGCACCCGCAAGGCGAGCGGGTTGAGGACGGATGTCACGCGCTTCTTGAACCGGCTGCTTTCGCCGCGGGTCACCATTTCCTCGATATCCGGGATGCTGTCGCTTTGCAGGATGTCAGAGCTGTGCAACTGGCCCAGCAGGCGGATGATCTCATCCTGCGACAGGCTGTCGTCGGTCATCTGGGCAGAGACGATCTGCCAGATATCTTCCATCGAATGCTCGCCATCCAGCAGGGACACAACGAAATAGGCACCGGGTGTGAAACGATGGAAGCGACCGGATGTTCGGTCTTGCAGCACGTACCACAGCTTGCCCCGATAGTGGCTGCGGAAGATACGTGCCTGCGCGCGCAGCTTTGGTTTCAGCGGGGCAACCCGGTACCAGGAGGCGGAGTAGAAACTGCCTGCCATGACCCTACGGGCTCCAGCGCCAGGCGACCATTTTCGCCCAATTCACCAACCGGCGCGTCCAGATGGAGACAATCAGACGCTCATCAATGGCAACCCGTCCGATGCCTTCCATGTTTGGACGCACCCAATCGGGTGCACTGTCCAATTCGGCTTCGACCCGGAAATAATTGCGCCCATCCCGTTGCATTGCCACCGGCGTGATGCCCTGCACGGTGAAGAACAGGGGGGTATCCGGGCTGGACGAGAGGCGCAACTGACCTTCGTGGCCCACGTCAAGCTGTGCAACGTCTGTCTCATCTACCTCCAACAAGACACGGAAACTGTCGAGCGGGGCAATCTTGAACAATTCCTGTCCGCGATTGACGGAAGTGCCGACAAGCTGGCTCAGATCACCGGAGACCAGAATGCCCTCAAACGGAGCCTTGATCAGTGTCCGGCTCAATTGTTCGTCCAACAGTGCAAGCTGTGCATCCGCTTGATCAATCTGGCTGCGGATGATGTTGGCTTCCGCCCGCTCACCAGTCGCCAGGGCGCGGTCAAACTCAATCAGGCGTTGGTTGCGCGCAGTGGTCCACCGCAGACGCTCAAGCCGCAGGTCACGGTCGTTCAACGTGGCCAGCACGTCCTCTGCCCCGACCTGCGCCCCAGCCCGCACGGTTTCGGTCTGGATGTAGCCATCGAAGGGCGCCACGATGGTTCGCTGCACCGACCCTTCGACCCGCGATGGTGCGGATACGGTGAAGGTCCCTTCGGTTGTCGCACCCAGATAGATGACTGCCGCCAAACCAATGGTAATCAGCTTGCGCCAGAAATAGCGCGGACCCAGAAGGGCAACGATCTGGCGTCCGATGGTGTCGAATATCTTGGTGATCAACCAGCGGTCGTTCTTGCGCTGCTCGTTCAGGATTGGGGCGATAAGGCTGGCGATCACATCGCAAAGCTCCACTGTTTCCTGATCGAAGGGTTCATCAGCCGGACGTTCCATGGTTAGGGCACCAAACATCTCCCCCTCTGCACGCAGGGGCACCGTCAGAATGCTGCCGGCCATGTGCGCGTGATAGAGGTCCTTGTGCATACGCGTGATGCGGTAGTCCCAGGCCTCCGGGGCGGGGTAGAGGATCACGTCTTCCTGATCCAGCGCTTCGTCCATCGCAAGACCGATATCGCGCACCAGATTCATCCGACTGCCAAAGCCGGAGGTATGGCTGAGTGCTGCCACGCGGATGCGTTTACGTTTCAGGAACCCAAGGGCCACCTGCTCACACCCAAGGCGGCTGGCCAGTTCGGTCACCAGAGCAGAACAAGCATCCGAAAAGCGCCGTTGTTCAAGCGCGACAGCGACGAAATCCAAGGCCTTGAGTGTCCGTGCGTGTAGGGCTGAATCCTCGGCTCCCTGCTCCCGGCGTAGCAGGGCTTCAAGCCAGCCTGTGCCCCAGCGCAATTGGTGCAGGGCGTCAGCAGCCGCCATGCTGTTGGACCCCAGTGTGACCGCCACAGTGCCGTAGATCTTGTCCTCCAGCATCAAGGGCAGTGCCAGTGTGCCGCCGCTGCCGCCTTGCGCGGCACCGACAACGACGCTCTGCTTTTTGCTCAGCGCTTCATTGGCGGCCTGCATCAAGGCGTTGGAGACGTCATCGGTTCCGGGCCACGTGGCAACCGGTGTGAAGGGACCAACTTCCGGCTCTCCCAAGACGACCACGGCCGCGGTTGCCCCGGTGATGTTGCGGCATTGCAGACCCAGCCAGGCGCGCACAAAACCTTCACCAGAACTGGCGTTCAGGAACTGCGCCCAAAGGGTATGCTCCAAAACGGCCACCCGTGGTTCAGAAGCCCGTTCCGTCTTGGCTGCCTTGGTGCTGACGATCCCTTTCTGCGGGGTGATCCGGCTTTTGCGGGTGTCGCCATCCGTCTCACCATCCGGGTTCTGCCCGCCCTTTCGGACAGACATGAACGCGCCGGTTTCGGGCATATTTCGCGGTGTGTCCTGATCGGACATGGCGTTCCCTGACGTGGTGGCTGGTGCGGGCGGCGTAATTGCCGGCCATCATCGGGGATAGGAGAACACCATGACCTGATGCAAATCAAGCATTGCGCAAAGAAGAACCGGCCTCTGTTGTATTAGAGGCCGGTACTGTTTCTTGTGCTGATCCTATTTCAGCAATGAGGTCAGTTTGGACACAAATCCATTCGCCCCAGCGAGCCAGTTCACTGCACCAGAGCTGCCAGCGCCTTCAGATTCGCTGACTTCAATGGGGGCGCCAACGCTGCCATCGTCGTCCGCGTCACCGATTGCGGACAGGCTCCGTGCCGTGTCGGGATCAACGAACTGGCCGGTCACATCGTCAAAGACGAGGGTGGCAGGCGCATCAAAGCGGGTGCCCGTGTCCAGCGTTTCGTTCATCACATGTGACGGATCGAAGCCGATCAGGTGATCGTAGCCCAGTGTATGGCCCAACTCATGCGTCAGGGTAGACAGGATATCCATCCGGCCTTCCGCATCCGAGCCATCCACCGCACGCAGGGTGCCTGCATTGTCAGCGACAAAGCCTGCCTCCTCAGCCGGACGGACATCGACGAACCAGCCGTGATCAGCCGCGTTGATATCCACCAAAATGGTGTTGCCCTGCGCTGCTGCCAGTGCCTGACCCTGAAGATTTGCCACACGGATTTCGACGTCACGCAAGGCTGCGATCTGTTCGTCGTCCAGATGACCGCTTTCTTCCCACAGCTCCTTTGCCGCTTCGAGGACTTCGCGTGCCTCATCAAGGGTCACCCGTGCATCAGACACACCATCCGCATGGGTGGAGGCCGTCAGCATCACCATTTCCTCTGGGCATTTCACCGGTGCCGGGATGGTTGCAATGAAGGGGTTCATCTTGCCACGGATGGCGTTGTTGCTGTTCTCCCTCACAACCAGATCGGGCCGGTCTGCGGCAGCGATAAATTCTGCCAGCATGGCCTGAACCAATGTGTCACGTTCGGACTGCGGCAGGTTGTTGCCCGCGATGAAGTCGTTGCCGATGCCGCGGACGAAGTCTTCGCCGTTGCCACCCACAAGGGTATCGCGACCCGCGCCACCTTCGACACGGTCCGACCCGTTTTCACCAAAGAGCAGATCACCCGGCTGCGAAGCTGAGCCCGGCTCTCCGAAGAAGCCGCCACCCAGGACGCGGTCGCTGCCGCCCTCGCCGCTGGCAAGGTCGATACCGTTGGACAGGTACAGGTTGTCGTTGCCGCCGCCACCAAGCGCCACGTGACGCCACAGGGTGTCTTCGTCGGCACCTGGGATCACGAAGTCACGCGACCCGTTGGTGCTGGCGATCAGACCCATCCAGATGATGTCGTGACCTCCGCCGCCGTGGGCAAAGTCGTGTCCGCCACCAGTCGCAATCTCATCGTTACCGCGCAGACCCATGATCGCGTTGTTGCGGTCATTGGCCCAGATGTTGTCTGCAAACTCCGACCCGACAACATCTTCGATATTGTCGCGGGAGAACAACCGTACAGATCCGTCGGCATCGCCAAGGATGACGTCATCGCTGTAGGCCTGAACCCCGATGTCCTGCAATTCGAGGGTGATACCCGTGTGGAAATTGCTGAAGTCGAGCACATCGCCGGTGTCGTTGGTCAGGCCATCGGGGATCTGTGCCCCGCCGCCATCACCATCAGGATCAATGGAAGCCGGGAATGTCCCGCTTTCGATGATCATGTCGGAGCCAAGGCGGCTGCCGGCAAAGACGTAGTTGTCGTCGCCGATCCCACCATAGGAGATGTCATCACCGCGACCGCCTTCGATGACGTCGCCACCGCCGACCGTCACATCCGTCAGCTTCAGACCCGTGACCGAGAAAGGATCGAAGTTTGGATGATCCTTGTTATCCGCCGGGAAGGTCTTGTTCAGGTCAGGTGTGCCGAGCTGGACAACTTCACCAGCGAACAGGCGAACCTGCGCATGATCACCGACAGTGATATCATCACCATCTTCACCATGCAGGAAGTCAGCACCATCACCGCCCACGATCACGTCACCGTCCAATCCACCAAAGATCTGGTCGGAGGAGTTCACAAGGCCGAGCGCTTCGGAGTTCATCTCATAGGTCACGCGGTCCAGCACACGGATCTGACCCTGGTCACCCAGCACGCGATCACTGTCGAAGTCACCTTGTGGAACGATGTTGTCCTTGTCGCTACCGCTCACGATTTGCAGCGCTGCAAGAGCAGGCATGTTGCGCCCGTCCTGTCCCGCCAGACGCAGTGAGAAGCCATCGCCAACGATGTCTTTGAAGACAAAGACGTTCGCCCGCAGGAACGGATCGCTGCCATCGCTGGCGACGAGCTCCCGATTAAACGCAAGGCCCCGTGGGTTCAGGATGGAATGCACAACACCATTTGCGTCAATCAACTCGATATCCACATCGAACCGCTCCGGGCGGAACTGCATGTCGATATAGAGGTAGACGTCATAGGCATTTCCTGCCCCGACCAACCCGTCAACACCGGTCAGGTCTGCACCTTGTACGCGGGCGCTGTTTTCGCGCATGTAGCCGTTATACAGGCGACCCAGCTGGGTATCAGGATTGATGGCCGAACTGTCCCGGATCTGACCCACATGTGGGAAGCTCGAATCCAATGCCCGACCAATCAGGAGGCTCACACCTTCCGAAGAGGTGAAACGTTCTGCTTCCTGGCCTTTCGGACCGTTTTCGTCATCCAGACCATCCGCGGGATCAAAGAAGTCACCCAAGGTCCGGTTGTCGAGGTTCAGCCAGTTATCCGAGGCGACATAGCCTGTCGTCCCTTCAACAAAGGCCTCATCCACGGTCGAGGACAGGTTGAACCCAAGCGACGTGATGTCAGGGGTTTCACCGTGCAGCGCGTCATCCACGCCGTTGTGTACGCCGGTGTCACCGACATGGATGCAATCGTCGCCCTGACCGCCGATCACCATATCCTCACCGTTGCCGGTGATGATGATGTCGTTGAAGCTGAAGACTTCGGACGTGGTCTGGGTGCGCATATCCCGCAGCTCGCCCAGATCGCCACCTTCTGGTGTGACGGTCCGTTCGGTCAGGGTGAATGTCGCGCGGCCATTGTCGCCAAAGACGGCATCATAGTCGGTCGCGCCCAGATCGGCATCGCCGGATGTATCGATGTAGTCATTGCCGGTCCCACCGAACACCACATCATCGCCGCCGCCCGTGAAGATGGCATCGTTGCCGCCAACTTCGATATCCACCGTCTCTGCCCGGTCAACAGGCAGGGATTTGCCCACGATCTGAAGGCCCGCCAGATTTGGACGGGTCGCAAACAGCGCGCCGGGAGGTGCCGTGACTTCAATCACCAGACGCCCGTCGGTCAGGCCGGATACAGCGACGTAGTTCCCGATTGTCGGATTGTTCACATCGGTGGATGTGGCCTGAATGTACTGACCATCAAAGTGGGTGCCACGTGGATCAGCGATGTAGATCGGATCATCCGACCCGATACGTGCAACCCGTGTCCCCAGCCCGTCAGGCGAGTTGTCATTGTCGGCATCCATGTAGAGATAGACGTCATACTCGGAATAGTACTGATCCAGCCCTTCGATCACGACCTCGATCGTCGAACGCTTGGCTGTGAAGATATACCCTTCGAACAGACGCTTGTCGTTGTCCTGACGTGGGTCGATCTCACGGTGTGCGTCGAAGCGCGCGGGATATTGACCGAAGATGCGGTTCTCAAGGTAATCCGCCTCTGACTTGAACGCTTCCTCGGCGAAGTCGTAGTCCTCCGGATCATAGCCGAAACCGTCACTGAAGTCATCGTCAAGGTAGGCTGGGACATCATCTGTCTTCACCCGCCATCCGATGGTCAGACCGGCAATATCAATGCCATTCTCATCAGTGATGAATTCACCCGCTTCGTTGCCGATCAGGCCCGATGGTGTGGTCAGGTTGTTCCAGTTGCCGCTGCGCGGTGCTGGCAGACCGTTGGTCGAGACACTGTCGTTTGTCCCTGCAACACCAATCACAGTCGCCCGACCCGGACGGCTGTCGAAGGAGAAGTTCAGATGTGTGAACTCTTCACCGCTCTGGTCTTCTGCCGAAGGCGCATCGAAGGTCTCGCTGCCGTTCAGGGTCAGGCGGCCATTGTCACCAAAGACCACGTCGCGCACGTTCTGAAGTGTTCCGGTTTCGATGAAGTCATCACCGGCACCGCCCATGATCACATCTTCACCAACACCACCAAAGATCGCATCCTGGCCGCCGTTGTCAGAACCCACACCGATAATCTCGGTGACGGTGTCAAAGTCGGTGGTTTGGATCTTCTGCAACAGCTCTGGCGGCAGGTTTGGATCCTCAACGGTCTGGATCACGATACCATGATCCCCGAAGATGATGTCACGGAACGCGCCTTCAGGGGCGGTTGGGCCACCATCAATGCTGCCGGGTCCATCGCCAAACAGGACGTCATTGCCGGCAACCAGATTATCGCGCACCGGCGATGGGTTTGGCTGCAATGTGGTGCCGTCAGAAGGCACATTCGGATTCACCGTTGGCAGTGGGCTTTGGTCGTCCACAGCGATCAGCAGGGCGCGTGTCAGGATATCGACGTTCACGCCGCTGTCGCCATAGATGTGATCGGTGCCACGCTGGCCAAGGATGATGTCATCCCCTGAACCACCCGCAAGGTGATCGCCTGCCTGGCTGCCGATGATCAGGTCGTTACCTGCCCCACCATAAGCCGTGATGCCCACGCTTGGCAGATCGGCTGTTGCCACATCCGCAAAGAGTGCGCTCGCGTCAATGATGTCGTTGCCGGCGTAGTCGAATGGATTGGCCAATGGCATCACCCATTCGTCGTCCTCATTGTCGCCATCGGGCAGCAGTGGGAATGGATCGAATGGCTTTTCACCGAAGTCATAGCCAAGTACGGAGTAAGGCTCACCGGCGTACCAGTTGCCGTCCTGACTTGTGTCACCATAGATGACCAGCGGGCTGTCAGGCCCTGCACCGCCCAAGACTTCGAACGTGTCGCCACCGATCAGGATGCCGCCATCAATCCGCGGATTGAAGCCCGAGACCGTCACCAGACCTTCGATCTGGATGCCGATCGTCTCGCTCGTCAGCAGCATGGTGCCGCCGTCGATGGAGGCCACGGTGGATGTGCCCGGCAGACCTTCGATGGTCACTTCCTGACCTACGAAGAAGCCAAGCTCTTCCCAATCGCCTTCGATGTTGAGTTCAAGGATACCTTCGCCCTTGTCACAGCAATCGATGTCGATCTCGACCTGCGTCTCGACCCGCTCGGCCTTGGCCACGTGGATCTTCGCATCGTCCAGATTGCCCGTGGTGGTCAGCGGACCGCCATCAAGGATCAGGGTGGCGCCATCGCCCCAGTTGCCAAAGGCATCCGCAGGCTCAAGGCTTGGATCCGCATCCACGATGTCGAGGATCAGACGCGTGCTGTCTTCACCCTCAAGCTGGATGTAGTCGCCCACCTGGAACTTGTCGCCCGCCCAGTCGAGACCGTCAAAGCGGGTCAACTCGATCGTGTCGCCCGCTTCATTGGAACCGAACAGATCAATGCACAGCTCCAGCGGCATGTTGCCACCACCGTGCAGCACGGTCAGACCGCCATGCGGACCTTGGACAGACAATTCCATTTCAACGACGGAGGTGCCGACGAAATCGGTGTTCTCAAGCACCAGCGTGTCGCCATCGTCTTCGATGCCGATCAGACGCACGGATTGCACACCCGCATCGGTCTTGATCTGCACCAGATGACCAACGAGGAAGTTATCGTCCTCCCAATCGCCGCCATCGGAGCGTGTCACGCGGGTCTCTGTCCCCGTTGTTGCCACGGCAAAGGTGCCGGCGGTTTCAACCAGTGCATCGGTCGCCACGACGGTGATCTCGCCTGCAAGAACAGGCAGTGGATCACCTGACAACACCAGAATGGAGTTGTCGTTGGGGTCCTGACCCTCTGGCG
>Ga0160419_100076_pt1:0-30000 | contig 65387 bp, 62 predicted proteins | sample CelAP2metagpilot_2_FD_108196 | JGI IMG/M metagenome (GOLD analysis project Ga0160419, IMG submission 108196) | Phycosphere-associated microbial communities from Cellana algal ponds in Kailua-Kona, Hawaii, USA - Cellana AP2-4-25 metagenome pilot ...
CCTTCCTGTTCCCCTCGCGACCCACACCTTGCTCGCTTTCCTTCCCTCTCTCCCTCCCTCCCTCCTCCCCTCTCTGCGAGATCCCTCACCCACACATCCTTATCTGCCCGGCTGGCATACTCCTCCCTCCCCTTCCTCCCTCCCTCCCTCCCCCTCTCCCTCTTCTTTCCTCCCTCCCTCCCTCCCTGCCCAAATATCACTACCCTCCTCCCTCCCTCCCCAACGGGCACCGGCGTGGTCTTCACCACTTCCATCGCCCCTCCTTCTCTCCTTCCCTCCCTCCCTCCCTTCTCCCTCTCCTTCAACACGTCCCTCGTCGTGGCCAGTCGCAGGAGAAGCCTTACTGCCACCTGCCGCCCTTCTTCCCGCCCTCCCTGCCTCTTCATGATCCTCCTCTTTCCCAATCTCCACCCGCACATGGGCAGATCCACCCATTCCCTCCGTCTTTCCTCCTCCTCCTTCCTCCTCCTCCTCGCCTCCCTCTCCTCCTTCCACTTGCTCACATACGGGCCTTCTCCCGGCCTGGGCGCCAGCTCCATCGCATCCTCCTCCTCCCCCTCCTCCCTACCTTCCTCCCTCTCGCCGTTTCCCTCCTCTTCCTCCTTCACTTCCTCCTTCCCGCCTTCCTCTGGCCCCACCATCACATCAGAGAGAGGGGGAAGCGGTGCAGAGACGGCCTCGAGCGCCCGTTTTGCTGCTGCAGCGTCATCAAAAATAACGTTCGCAGAGCAGTCACCCAGCCACTCCACATCTAGTTTTGTGGAAAAGAGAGGGAGGGAGGGAAGGAGAGGAAACAGTTACATCACTCCCTTTGCGCTTCTCGTCACAACGTCTGCTCTGTCTGCCTGTTGCACCCCGCCCACTCTCGCCCACCAACCCTCCCTCCCTCCCTCTCTCCCTCCCTCCCTCAACTCACACCGCGGGAAGAAGTCGGTGAAGTACCGCAGGACATCGCCACTCCTGATGGCCTGAAACTCCTCCCTGTCCAATGCATGCACGTGGACCTTACTCGCTTCCACCTCCTCAGGAGGAGGTTCCACAGGCTCCCACACCGTCGCCATCCCTCCATTTCCCTCCTCCCTCTCGCCGCCTTCTCCTCCTTTATCTGTCAACGCCTTCACCGCATTAGGCTGGACCTTTCGGCCAGGGTCATGCCGAGCAGGGTCAGCGACATACAAGAATTTTGGGTTTAACCCCATCTTTCGCAACACTCCTCCCACCGCCTCTTGCACCGGCAACCCAAACCGTGCCGCCCGCTCCGCTTTCTTCGTCACTTCTTCCGCGTCTTCCAGAGACTTTGCGTAGGCCTCCGAATTGCCCCAACGCTGTCCACGAGCTGCTTGCTTGGCTTTCTCCTCCTGAGATTGCAAGTCCATGCTCACATAAAAACCCTCATCGGGCCGCATGCGCTGGGCGCGTTTCGTCTCGGCCGCAAATAATTGCGCCTTGTCTGGCTCCTTGTACTCGACGCCAAAGCGCTCAGCACGTCGACGGGCCTTGTCGCACTCCGCTGCATATTTGGCCTCAAGCTCCGCAAGGAAGGGATCCTGTCGCGGCCGCAAGCCCTCCACGCCAATCTCCGCGAGGAGGGTCTCCTTGGACAATTTGGGCCCCTGTTCGGTCTGCACCGTTTGCTCTGTCTGCACGTCCATGATGTGCTGAGTAAGGGGCAGTGTTGGGTGTGCGTGTTAGGGTGAGTGGCTTGAAGACACACGTCCGACGAATTTTGGACGCGAATGAGATGATGATAGGACCGGGAGGGGAGGTTGCTCGCGTTCGTCCTTTACGCTCCCCACACACAGTAAGAGCCGCAAACGCACCAACCAGGCGAATCCTTGATGCCTTAAGTACATATATATAAAGCTGCCTTTGGTCCCGTGGCTTATTTACAACCGACGACAGGAAAGGTACTCTAGGACTCTTCTGACATTCAGTACCAAAGCAGGACATCTCACTATCAGATCTCCTATCTTGATCACCGAAGGCACGGCACAATGCTCCAGCCTATCCCCCCCACACCGGTGTGGGCCGCGTGCTCACCGTCAGTCTTGTGTGCACCCTTACGTTCCAGCCCACCGCCACCATCGCCTGGAACAATACCGAGGTAAGCTAGCTTGAACCGCGAGAGCCCTGCAGGGAAACAACACCAATTCTCGCCCACTATGCATTATGCCCCATCATTTCACCAGACTGAGCAGGCCTGGGTGATTATCTTCATGACGCGGAAGCATAAATATGAGTACTGCTACCACGACGGCGACAAAGAAATAGGGCGACATCAAAGGTTGCCCGGCCGGATGGTGTCCAACCTCATGGACATCACTCTCATTGAACGTGCTGAGTGCTCGTATGCGCTCTGTGGCCGCCGTTCTTGCAAGGACAAGCGCCACACTTTGCCCTAGCTAAGTATGACGTTGGATGCTCCTACAGCAGAAACGGATGTCACACGTCCGCGACGAATCGGTTGAAGAAAAGGTGGAAGAGAGCGCTGTAAGGGCAGAATGACGATTAAAATAAATAAGCAAATTGATGGGGGAGGCAGAACCATAGAAAAATGAATCATGGAAATGTATGCATGCCAGCAAGTTGTCATTAGGTGGGTTGTTACTCGGTTCGCGTCTCGGCTTTTTTTTTTATGCATTTTGTTCAAAGGACTCGATAAAATCACGTCCTTGTCGCAGGGCTGTTCATGTGTTTTTTGCGCTTTCTCTCTTGCTAAGTTTCTTTCCCAAGGACAGGGTTGCACTTTTTTATTTAAAGCAGGCAATACTCTTTTCTTTCCCCTCCTATTTCTTTGAGAAAAAGATCCTTGTTTAAAAAATAAATGAGAGGGGATATGGTCTGTATCTGAGACAGACAACAGCCACTGCTTATCCCGCATACACTTCTCGGCGTTCCCCACCATATATAGCCTCTGCAATTCTATCACTTACACAGAGCGTCACTATCAAATATAACCCCTGCCTGATCTATCACCTACACAGAGCACATTCACACGCATCCAAATCAAGACAAGCAAGCGCCATCACTCCCGCGCCGGACATCCGACACAGGCTGAAACACACGCAAGGAGACGCTCAGTTGGATGTTGCTTTTCTCCAAATTATATAATTGCCCTGCTGATTGCTTTTGATTATCCCGTCCTCCTCCTCCCTTATTTCAGATAAGTGAGAAAGACTCTATCGGTACATTGACCTTCCTTCGCTCCTTCCCTCCATCCTTCCTTCTTCTCCGACCAACCGACGGTTTAAGGGAAGGAGTAGATGGTGGTGCCCTCCAAGACGTCCTGGACATTACGGGAGATACGGCCGTTGTTGGCCAGGGGCAGGTCACGGAAGTAGGAAGTGAAGAAGTAGAGCTGCTCGTAGGAGAGGGTGTTGGGCGTCTTGAAGACGTACCTGGAGGGGGGGAGGAAGAGGGAATGGAAAGGATTATTATATTATACACTGGTGCGTGGTGTCGACTCAGGGAAAGGGACCAGGGAGCAAGGAGTAGGTAGGGAAGGAGGGAACGTACCACTGGACCGAGGCTCCCTCGCGGGTCTGGCAGGGAGGGGTGGTGAGGGATCCGACGTAGTGCCAGAATGCCATGTCTTTGGGGAGGACATCATAGGCGTTGATCATGTTTTTGGTGGCCAGGTCGGGCTTGTCGGGGTTGGCGTTCTCCTGGCCCTTCTGGAGGTTCTCGAAGAACTCGGAGGTCGCGCCTGGGGCGAAAAAGGTACTCAGGACGAGGATTTGGTCTTTGTCCTCGACGCTCTGGTGCACTAGGTGGACTTCAAGAGGCATGTAGGCATAGTTGACCGTGTGCTCGGCGTTATGGAAGTGGAACTGCAGGAGCTTGTAGTCGACGCCTCCAATTGTCATCTTGAAGCCGCAGTCATCGGGGGTGACAACCTCCCACGTCCCTTCTTTGAACTCCACAAAGGCCTCGCATTTGTGGCCCGAGAAGGTCATGGCGGCATCCTCCTTCTTCAAAGACACGATGTCACGGAATTTGCCGACAGTCTGGAAGTTAATGGGGCTGGAGGACACAGGGAGTGCGACGGTGGGAGAAATGGGGAGGGAGAAAAGGGAAGGAAGGTGAGCTAACGCTTGCGTGTAGGAAAGGTGAGGAGAGAGAGGAGACGGGAAATAAGTAAGAGAGGGGAAGAGGGGAAAGGAGACAAAAAGACGTCGAGAATAGAAGGCGTGCTGATGCATGCGTGCATGTGCATACCTCTGCTGATTGCCCGGCGTGTTGGCACACCTGACGGTGGTGGTCTCGTTGATGTGGATCCAGTTGTTGGGGCCGCAACGCTCCTTGCCGTCCTCCGGCTTTCCGCAGCATCCCCAGGACTTCGCATCAGCACCGACACATGCGTTGGAATTCTCGTTCTGGTGAAAGATAGGAAGGAAAGAAAGAAGGGAGGGAGGGAGGGAGGGAGGGAGGGAGGGAGGGAGATAGATGTAGGGAGGGAGGGAGGGGAGGTGAGATGAGGTTGCATGATGAGGGGAGGTAAATAGCAGTATGTACAGACAGGCAATGGAGAGAAACAGAGCGAAGAAGACCTCACTCTCATGTAACAAGATGCTAATAAATACGATGGACGGACGAAAGAGGAGAGGCACTGTGTGGAGTAGGAGGATATTGTTATGTGTCGTTGCGCCCCCCGCCGGGAAAAGACACAAGATCGGCGCACTGAACACGAACACGACCACGTCCAAACTCGACCAACCAACCTCATTACTCGAGGCGAGTAAGTACTTACAGGGACGTAGCTCCAGGACTCCATCTTCTCAAGGTCTTCCATGGAAGTACCGGCGCGGACCAGGGCCAAGGGTGCCATCAGCAAGGCCAGGCAGGCGGCGGAGGACATGGTGATCTTCATCTTGTCTAAAGGCGGTTTTTAGGGCTGAGTCTGCATGTGTTTGCAGAGAGGGACAATGAGGAAGGTGTGGTTGAGAGAGAGAACAGGACAGGCTAGCTGGACGTGTGCTGTTGTCAAGCCATGTATAGATCGGTGTGGGTACCCCGGCAAAGCTCCGCTCGCATTCAACAGGCGCTCGAAGTAAAAGATAGTGAGTGGAGCGTGAGACGAAGCTACCAAGAAGAATACACGCAACGAGGTGTGAGGCTGACACGGGACAATGGGTCAAAGACGTGCAGCAAGGACAGCCAGACGAAGTACACAAGAAACAAACAACTGTACAAGCGAAACAGAAACAAAAAACTACAATTTTCATGGAAGAAGGAATGAAGTCCTTGCAAGATCAGGAGTATTGTATAAGTGCAATTGCCCCATCGCCATAAAAGTGACATGAAGGTCTTCTTTTCTTTTTCTTTTGTGGGGAAATCCAGTATGGAGACGTAGAAAGCATTGCCTACCAACATTTATGCCGTGAAACCGTCTAGGGATCATCCCGTCTCGTGACATTTTGATGGCTATCAGCCGCGCTTTTAATGTCCCCAAGGGTTGACATATTTTTTCCGCGGACTGGGGGCAGCTGGCAGATCTTTTGAGTTTTCAGTGTTCTCGCTATTTTTCTTCCTCACCAGATGTGCATTTTCTATCGATTGGAAAGAGGGAGAATGGCTGTATGACTCGTACCTTTTAATGGCTTGTCGAGGGAGGCAGGAAGAAGAAGGTAGGGGCTCGAGTCTAGCTTGAGAGGACATCATGGCAAAGCTATGAGTAACCGCCGCCAGCTCGGTCGTACAAGTCCAGCACCAGGAGCTGTGTCCTCATCACATTAACTGCAACTTTTCTTATCCTGCATTTTATACAAATAATATATGTAGTCCCTCCGGGGTGGAGTGTTTGGGTCTTTGTGTATGATCAATCTCGACGCTAGCCATAAAAATGAATACAGCACACAAGAATAGAGAAACTACCAGCACTTCTTCAGATGGGGCGCCGGCCTCAGCAACATCACACTTCCATTACATTTCGCTACTTGATTTATGGCAAATTTTGTTGAACAGCTCCCTCTTTTTCTTCTCTTTCATTGTGATGGGGTCCCGCTACCCTGAGAGTGGTCACCTCTTTTAATCTGTTGCACATGTGGCTGCTGCCTCCGTCCCTCCCCATCCTTCCCTTGGCCCTGCTGACTTTGATTCTCGTTTTGGCTGTGACTTTGACTGCCGTCGCCTCGGTGTGAAATGGGGGTCGGCACGAGGAAGCCTCTGTTATGAGTACCAGTAGAAACAGCTGTCGGAGCACCAGCAGCAGCTGCAACGACAGGAGCAGCAGCAGCAGCAGCTGCAGTAGTAGCAGCAGCAGCAGCGTCGATATCTCTTGGCTCCTTACCAATTGCCGTGGCAGGAGTAGCACTGGTAGATGACGAGGACATCACAGCTGCCACTTCTTCCTCCCCAACCGCCGTCTTCATGCTTTCGTCCTCCTCTTTTTTGCTAAGTTGTAGCTGTCCTCCATCCTCCCCACCCTCCTCCTCTACCTCTATCTCCCCCTCGTCATCCAGCTGCTGCCATTCGTTATCACTCAAGACCGTATGACCCTCCGAGAGCTGTGTCCCTCCCATGTCTTGTGCTCCCGTGGCCCAATGCGGGATGTGAAACCCCTCCTTCTCCTCCTCCCCTTCCTCCACCACCTGCGGGTCTGCCTGCTGTCGACGCTGCCCTCTTTCCACCCCGCCTCCTCCATCAGAATGATGTTGCGAAGGATTAGATAAAGAATCTGGCTGGACAGTCGACCCTTGCTGCTGCTGCAGCTGCTGGTGCTGTCGTTGTTGTTGTTGTTGTTGTTGTTGTTGTTGTTTTTGTTGTTGTGGTAGTAGTTCCTGCAGCTGATGAGTGCCCACCATCACACCTGCTTGTCCACCATCGCTGCTGCTCCTGCTGCTCCTGCTGCTCCTGCAGCCGCTGTCGACTTTGGCGCGCTTCGAATTCACCCTATCCTTTCCTCCTCCTCTCTTTCCTTCGTCCTCACCGGCGATAGGTGCCCCTTCCACCTCGCTTCGTTTCGTTCCTTCCTCATCTCCCGCTCCTGCAGCCCTGCTTTCCTCAATCCCTTCGCCCTCTTTTTCTGCCGATTTCATGCATCTCACCTCTGCGTGTCTACCTCCATCATCTACAGCAGCAGTAGCAGTAGCAGCACCAACACCACTGGCGGCAGCAGCTGTAACAGCAGCGTCGGGAGCAACCGTAATAGCAGTAGCAGCAGTAACAGCAGAAACAGGAGGAGCAGTAGATGGGCTTCCCTGCCCCCCCCCTTGCCCGTCTGTTGCTTTTGAAGAACTCATTTTTGTGGGGGAAGGGGCATTAGCAGCAGAAGTGGTGCTGCCGTTGCCAGCAGCCTGAGAGGAGGAAAAGGAGGAGGAAGGGGAGGAAGAGGGGGAGGAGGAAGAGGAAGGGGTTTCTGGTCCTTCCTTCTCTTTTACAAATTCAGCCATGCTGATCCAGGGAGACAAGGAGGAAGAGGTAGAGTGGCTGGGTCTACGGCACGATTGGAATAGAGATTCGCGGGCGCCCAGGAGGCTGTCGAGACGTGCAACAACTTCGTTAAACACCTCGGCCCTGCGAAAGGGGGGAAGGAAGGGAAGGGAGGGACGGAAGGAGAGCTTTGATGAGAGGCTGCAGGAGGAGGCTTGGATTGCCGACATGGACAAGAAGACTCCTTCCTCCCTCTCTCCCTTGCTTACCCCCTCCCTTCCTTACATTCTTCGCGCGGCATCGGCCAGATGAGGCATCATCTCCCCTACTTGTTCAGCAGTGCTGCTGTGCGTGCAAGCTGACCATGCCAACAGCTCTTTGTGTCTCTCCAATGCGACAGTACATTCGTGTACCTCTTCTTGGTACGCCGCTAGGTCATGTCGGCGTTGTAATTCCAGCTCCTTCAGAAGAGGAAGCAATGAATTGAGGCGGACGTCTGTGGGGACGAGGGAATGGAGGCGGGCGGCGTGGCCATGGGCGCGCTGTGTGGTTGCAACAGCATGAAGTCAGGAACGGAAGATTGAGACCCGAAAAGAAAAAGAAAGGACGTACCGCGGCTTGGTCGGCGACTGTCCGCAGGCAATCGAGGAGGGAGTCGAGTCGGGCAGCAATAAGGGAGACTTGAAGGAGGGCTTCAGCTTCCCTTGAGTGGGGGAGAAAAAAACTGAGTCCGGAAAGAGGAGGGCATGAATGCAGACACAAGAGAGAGAGGGGCGTACTTTTTGTTGTGCGTGTGGCGGGCGATAAAGGGCAACGGCACCGTGAGGAGGGCTTCCAGCGTAGGGAGGGCGGCGTCTTGAGATGCTACTGCTGTTGCTGATGCTAACGCTGATGGTGATGATCGGGCGTCTGGTGATTCAGGTGGTGTAGTCGCTGCCCATATTGACCGCCCTGCTCCGTCCTCCTCGTGTGGCATCCGATCTGTTCTCGTGTTCGGCAGTGTAGACTGAGTGTGAGGAATACAGTCAACGAATGATTAAGAAGGAAGAAGTCATGTGCGGAAATGCCCTTGGCGCGGAATTTGGCGGTGGGTGTGATCTGGCGATTGGCGGGCTTTCCTTATCACGAACCCCTGCGCTGTAGAGCTCGCGTCGACGTCGACAGGCTACACAATCACCGCCAATTCGATGGAACTTTTGCCATCGATTTATTTGTCAGGAGCGAAAGGGTGAGACACGGTCCCATAGAGAAAGCGAAACACTGCCGAGGAGACGTGTTGCTCACTAGCAAGGTTGTGGTGAGGATCCAAAGGTGTTGTCGAATCAGACCAATCCGGCAACCGTGCACTGCACCAATTAAGTCGTGTACCAAGAAAAGGGGAACTATACACCACATTATTTTGTGGGAACGATTCCCCTCGTATGCAATTCCTAGACGACGTCAGGTTGCACGCGATAGTTCTAGGTTTGTAGGATAGCTACGAAAAAAAGAACTACATTGCCAGATATGAACTGAACAGCAGCAAGCTTGTATGCAAGGAGAACATAGCATAAAATATGTATGATGAGAGGGCATAGTTGCATCTTGTATCCTCAATTGTACACTTTTTCGCATGGAAAACTTTCCTTTTCCTATTGTCTTACCTTTGCTCCTTCCATCAATTCTCCTTGTCGAAGAGACGTGGTGACAGGGTGCAACATCCCATGATACTGCTTGATAAATGTTCCTTCTCCATAGCTTGCTACCACAATTTTCCCTGTTCAAGAAAAAGAGGGAGGAAAAGGAAGCTGATAGCAACATAATCAAGACATTCGAGCAACACAGTGGGAGGGTTCTCTCACAGACTTGAACATTTAAATCGATGTATCATAATGCTCCAGCGGTAGTAGCAGAAACCACCGCGTGACCAGCGCCATCAAAGCCATCTTAGCCTGACTGTTTCTTCGCATGTGGCATAATGAAATTCCTGTATTGAATAGTAATCCATATCACTTATTTTTGTTGTTTGAATTGCTGTACCCCAGGAGTAGCCGTGACCACCCATATCGAGCTCGCGCAACTCATGCCGCAGGATAGGTGGCAGACCCACCCATCAGGGGAAAGAGAAGAAAGGGAGAAGTAAATGTAAAGCCAAAATGAGTTGAACACAGTTTCAACATTAAGAAGGAAGTGTCATGCTTTCCATTCTAGAGTATACCTTTGTACAGGCCTTTTTTTGAGGAAGCTTTTTCGGGTAAGAGTCCATGAGGGCAATCCACCTCAACGGAATATTTCATCTACCCGGCTTGGGGCAGCTATTCCTCTTCTTTTTGCTTCTTTTTTCAGGCGTGAACAATAGGATGAATGCATGCAGACGCATATTTGGAAAAGAGCAAAAGGGATGTATAGGGGGGCAGAATAGGGTAGGGCTTGCATGCGTGTGGACAACATGCCCACTCTTTGGCCCATGCTCAAAAATTACGGCCGTTAACTTGTCTTCGTCTCCCATCGAGCCGCCGCTCATAGTCGAGATTCAAGTATCCTTTAGCTTTGCAAGCCATAAACCCTAAAGTGCGATCTCAAGTCACCGCCCGCGACACTCATGCTCTTTCACTCTTTTCTCACACAATGCAGTGGACGCTTCTTGAGAGATCTTCCGGTCTTCCTTCGTCTTTGGCATGGACCGGTGCTAGCAAGTCGTCGATACGAGGGGTCTAATCAGTAGCAGTCGCAAAGCATAAATATAAGCAAACATATCTTTACAAGCACACAAGCACGAATCCCAAAGCCATACAAGAAAGTATGTGGGCCTGGCACAAACGGCGGAGTTACCCGCAAGAAGGAGGCATTACCTCTCCATGGCGAGCGGCCATCCTGCTGGTCGTGGGGCTGTTGGCCTTTTGCGCCAACGAGGCGCATGCCCAATCACTGACCCCATATGCGACCATGATCACCGGTGCTATGAATTACGAAGATACGGCCCAAGCCCTCTCAGTGGACAATGCGGGAAATGTGCTGGTGGTGGGGAACTATCGGTCGGGGACCGTCACTGTAGCGGACACGACAACCCTCACCAACTCCGGACCTGTGGACAGCGCAGATATTTTCCTGGCTCGTTTTCGAGCAGATGGCTCTTTGGACTGGGCGGCTAGCTGGGGTGGCGACAAGGACGATATCGTGGTGGACGTTGTAGTGGAGCCTGCAGGGGAATTCGCTTATGTTGTTGGTGTGTTTAAGTCCGCTCGCATGAGTTTCAGTCCGGTGAAGTCCGAGAAGAATAGCGAGGTCATGGAGAACATTATTTTTGACGAGGTGGCCTTGCCATCGAACGTGTTTATCGTCAAGATCTCCTCGGTAGGGAAGGTAATTTGGACAACGCAGACGGGGGACACGAACATAGCAAGCGTGAGTGTGGACGTGGCCTTGGAGCGCGTCTATATCACCGGGACCTTCCCCTCTTATCTCTTGACGACCAACGATGATGAGAACTGGAAACGAATCGACCAATGGCGGACCGCGGCGCCGCCCGACGTGGACGATGATGGGTCGGGCGCGTCGGAGGACACGGTGACAGAGGTGAACGTGTTCACAGATATGGAGGAGAAGAAGAGTACTGATTTTTGGGAGGATGATCCCTTTGCAAGAGACCCTACGGAAGGAGGAGATGATGGTACATTGACAGACATCTATGTGGACTATTACTCGACGGCGACCGGGGAGTTGGTTGCTGGCACGGTATTTACGGGGGAGATGAACGAGAGTCCGACAGATCTCTTGTTGGAAGGAGGGGAGGAGAGAGGAAAGGAGCGGTCGGTAGTGGTTGCGGGATTTTCGGAATCAGGGGATCTACGCATGGCCAAAAATTTGATTTTGAGAAATACGCTGGAGCCGAACCAGGGGAGTGTATACGGGTTTGTTGGAAAGTTGGATCCGACGACCATGCAAATGGTGTGGGGGAAGAGTTTGGGCGTGGCGGCAGGGTCGCGGCCTCTGAGGCTGGCGTTGGACACGACGAGGCGAACATTTGGAGGGGATGTTTTGTATGTGGCAGGGACATTTGGCTCGCCGGAGATGGTTGCGTTGATGAAAACGACCGCGGGGGCGATTGGGAGTAGCACGTTGCCGACGCTGTTGAGGATGGATGCGGCGACAGGCAAGATTATGTGGGTGAGGGGTCTACCGCAGACGCAGCAGGTGGGGGTGGACCAGAATGGGGGGCTGCTGGTGACGGGTATCTTCACAGGCTCCACGAGCTTTTCATACGAGATCCCGAATCTGATTGCGAGCAGCGCGAATGGGGATTTGTACCTGGCAAGGATTGATGCCGCGGCGAACGGAACGGTGGTAGAGGTGGACCGTTTCGGAGGAGGGAGTACAGGACGGTACAGCGTCAATGATTTTCAAATGGACCGCATGGGCAATGCTTATTGGGCGGGAAATTACACATCAGGTGCTTTGACCTTTGCGGGCAAACAGCTCAAGACGCCGGGGAGCGGCAACAGCGACGGCTTCGCAGGCCGGATGGCTGCTGCTGTCAGGACCACCACAGCCGCACCTACCCCACGTCCTCCCCCCTCCAAAAGCCCTACGTTTGCCCCTACCACCCTCTCCCCTACTCCGGCCCCCACCACCGTGGAATGGGCCGCTGCCCAAGCACTCTTGACCAAGGCGCCTACGCGCGTTCCCACCACACGCCCGACCCGCGTACCCACCACCCGTCCCACCTCAAGTCCAACCCCAAGTCCTCCTACTCGTGCTCCCTCCCGCCTTCCAACCGCGGTGCCTACCACGAAAGATACCCCCAATCCTACGGCCAGTAAGGTGGGAGCAACAACTGCAACAACAGGCATGGGCACACCAACGGACATGCAGACCATGGGTGCGACTACGGACAACGTGCCTACAGCAGGAAGTGTAGGGCTTGGAGGGGTCCCAGCAGCGTCGGTGGTGGACACAAGCAGCACAACAGCTTTGGCGACAGGGACGAGCGTCGATATGGTACTGACGTACGCGGGGCAGCAATCGAGTATTTTGGAGTTTCAGCGGTCTTTGTACCAGCTGTTACGGCCTTATGGTAAGTTATTTAGAAAGGAGGAAGTAAGGACAGGAGAGAGAGAGGGAAGGAATCAGAGAATTTATACATGTATTGCTGAAAGGAAGGAGGATGAATGTCCATGTATACATATGGCAGCAGTAAGGTCTTGTGGGTCGCAGGGGCAACGAGGGAGGGGGGAGATAGACGAAGACTTTCTTCTGAAGGCGCAAAAAAATGAGAAAGCTGGTTGATTGATCCTATCGAAACACATTATCTAATTTCTCCTTCTCTTCTTCCCTTTTTTTCTCCCTCTTTACTACCCTGCACCACACAGCCACCTCCTATGCAACCTTCATCCCCAGCAGCGGCGGTACCCGCAGGCTGCAAGAATCTAGTACCTCCTCCTCCTCCTCTTCTTCCTCTTCTTCTTCCTCCCGCTCCCTGTTTTTCACGGAGCTCAGGCGCCATCAGTCCTCCCCCGAGCAGCAGCAGCAGGAGGAACTATTCGGTCGCTTCCTGAGTGTAAACCGTTGTGGAGACAGCAGGGCAGCCAGGTTCAGCCTCCCTTTCTTTATCGAAGCCAAAAATAGGGCGGCTACTTCCAAAATTCTCGGATTGCTCGATGACCTGGTCAAGGGCGTGCTGGCGTTAGATAATGGATTCTCAGTCTTTGACAACGGCGTCTTGTGCAATGTGGACTACCGTGGTACGTCGCTTTCTCCCTTGATGGAGAGCAAGACGTTCATGCCTCCCCCTCAGGTCGTTCCGGCCATCACCACCTCGGGTGCCTCGGACGTGGGCGGAACGACGGAAGTGAATTGCCAGGGCCAGCGAGGCCTATGGCTTGGAGGTGGCTTTGTGCTGGGATTTTTCTTTCTCGTTCTCGCATTGGGTGCCCTTTATGGTCATCACACGATGACGCAGCGCAGGCAGCGGTTGCGAGCAGCCTCAGCCCGCCCTGCGGCGCGAGAGGTGGGAAGGCAAGACAAGTTTTTCACGGCTTTAGACCTGTCCCCCTCCGGCCCCGCGTCGATGCCTGTCTCAGGTGGAGGGTCCATAGTGAGCTCGCCCGAGCTTGCCCGAGCGATCGCTCAGGAGAAGGAGCGTCACGCTGCGGAGCGGGCCAAGCTAGCAAAAGAACATGAGGCAGCTCTAAACGTTGCAGTGGCTGAGGCCGTTGCTAGAGAAGGAGACAGGTTAAGGGATGAGCATACGAGGACTTTGGCGGCCGTCCGTCGCAGTGCTGCACAAGGAAAGGGAGGGGTGGTGCTGCCGGGGGACAAGGAAAAATGGGAAGCGGAGCAAGAGGCTCTCATCAGTGCGGCAGTAGCCAAGGAGAAGGAGAAGTGGCAGCTGCAACAGCAAACGACAGGAGGGAGCGAAGGAAAAGGAAAGGAGGGAGGGAGCGCCCTGGTTGAAGCTGTGACAGCAGAACGCAACCGTCTCACTCAGGAGCATATTTCTCTCATGTCTGCCGCAGAAGCCAAATGGCAACAAGCCCAGGAAGAAGCTATAGCAGCTGCGTTGGCGGCTGAGAAGGAGAAATGGGAGCAGGGGTATGCGGACGACGTAACATCAGCGCTGCAGGAGGAGAGGGAGAAGTGGGAGGCCGAGCAACAGACTGCGTTGGCCACGCAGAAACAAACGCTGAAGCTCCGGTATGCTGCGGCCTTGACGGCGGAGATGGAGAAATGGGAGCAGGAGAAGGCGTCGTTGCTCACGTCCTTGCAAGCGGCGGCGTCAGGGAATTCCGAAGGTCTGACGACTGCTGCTCTGCTCGCCGAGCGGGAGAAGATGACGCACGAGCACACCCAAGCACTCAAGGCGGCTGTAGCCGAGGAAAAGGAGCGCGAGCGGCAAGAGCGAGAAGCGGAGTTATTTGCCCAGAAGAATATGTTGAAGCAACGGTATGGTCAGGCCATGATGCAGGAGAAGGAAAAGTGGCACCAGGAAGCGTTGGAGGCGATGGAAAAGGAGAGGGCAGCGTGGGAGCAAGAGCATGCGGAATCTCTCCGCATGCAAAAGGACATTTTAAATCCCAACCACCCCTCGGGAGTAGGAGCCGCGATTGCCGCGGAACGGGAGAAGTGGATGCAGGAACATGCGGGCAGCCTGGCTTCGGCCTTGGCCGCGGAGAGGGAGCGAGCGAAGCAGGAGCACGCAACGAGCTTGCAGGCCTCTTTGGCAGCCCAACGCAAAAAACTCTCAGAGGAGCACGCCAAGACGTTGGCTGCAGCCTTAGCAGGGGCAACAGGAACGGAGCAAGAGCAAATGGTTGCATTGACAGATGCCCGGGCGCAGTGGGAGGATGAGATGGCGGCGGAGAAGGCCCGATGGCAGGAGGAACACGAGGCAGCCATGCTTACGCAGAAGAACGAGCTCAAGCTGCGATATGCCTCAGTATTAGCCCAGGAGAAAGAGAAGTGGAAGAATGGGGGACAGATGTTTACGACGGCCACCTCTACGATGAATGTTGGCTCGACCACGTCCACGGCGGCGACGGCCGCACGGGCGGGTAGCCCTCAACCTCCTGCTGAGGCCTCCAAGTATTCATTCATGAAGCGTGGAAACGGAGGAGGGAGCGGGGGAGGAGGCGATGCATCGCCATCCAGGAAGTAAATTGATTTCGAATTTGGATAGCAATTCATTAATTAATCGGAGAGAGTAGAGGAAAGAAAGAAAAGAGCAATTAGGATGGAGATAAGCAGGAGAGATTAAATGCTACGAGGCTCGATTGGAGTGAGTAGAGAAAAGCATCAAAAGAGCGAGTGCAGAAAAGGTGAGAAAAGGAGATAAAATAGTAGGAGAGATTGCACGTCAATGAGCAAAGATACGTGAGTGTATAAGAAATTGCTCAGGAAAAAGTGATTTTCCTTCGGTATTTTTAAATTTGTATTCGTAAAAGAGAGACACAGATAAGGAGGAAAATTATGAGGACCAACATTCTTGGTAAAATTCTACATATGATAACAAGAACAGCGACGATACAGGATGGAGACGAAGTATCTAGACAGAGAACTGGAGAAAGAAACAAGAGTAGAAAGCTAGACAATGAAGCTAATGACTTGTATGTCTTTTCACTGCCTCCATTTCTTCAAGTGGATGGAGGAGGATTTGCATGAGGGGTTGACCCAAAACGATTCAATCCAAATCAATCATTCAAAAGCATACCACCCCACAGGAATATTAATGCGCGATCATCAAACGCAAGATCCTCAAGTGCGCTGACATGGACGGCCTATTGGCAATACTTGTCAAGCTTGGAACCAATGCCGCCTAAGCAATCTTTTCATGGGGATATATTCCTTACAGTACTTTAATACACGCTATTTACAATCCTCCTGGAGGGTGCACGCAAAAGAAGACGTTTGGTCAGGTCAAGTCAAGTCGCACATTTGTTTATCAAGGTCGCACCTCCTACAATAGACTCAGCAAAACAACAAGACAAGCAAGACACATCCTTTTGATATGCCTCCTTTTGATATGCCTCCTCCTTTGTTTGTCATTGTAGGCACGATATCCTTGGTCTACTGGTATTAGTTCCAAATGACAGGCATGTGTTGTCTTCTTCATGGCTGGACGCAAAATTATTTGATTTTCCGTTGCAGATCAGCCGTTAGCGGCATATAACTTGGCAGTTGGTTGGATCCCAAAAGGGCTTCACTCAAGACCCATCCCTCCCTTACAACCCAAACAAGAATTGAAGCGCGCCAATATTATATTTTTGACATGCACTGATACTTGTATTTAGTCTGGGACGAGAGCGGCGCCTTCAAAGGAGCGTGAGTAATCACTCCCTCGCTTCGTTCCACCCCTCCTCCCGCTCCTCTCGCACTCAAGTCAGAGAACCCTTCTTACTGGCATTGAAGAAGTTAAAGTACGTGATATATCTTCTATCTGGATGAAAAGATGAATCCACACATTTCAGTACACACGCAGCAAAGCGGCCATTGTAATTGCCTCGCACGTCCCTGTGTGGGTGGGCGTGACATCCCCATTCAATCAATTGGCTGCCCCAACGTAACGTAATCAAACTTTCTCTGTCTTGTCTTGTCTTATTTCTATTGGATGAACCCTCGAAAAGGGCTTTTAATGGCAAGTCCGGAAGAAGATCGACGCTGTACCGTGCAGAGCATGATATATCCATTAGAGGGTGCCCAGGTCTTACGCACATTAATCATCTCAAGGCTTGTGAGGCTCTGATGCGTGTATGTCCGTCCGCATTTGTCTTAGCTCGTGCCAAGGTAGTCTCTTTCCTCTATCCATTCTCACTACTATCAACACACACATGATGCAAGCTCAGGAGCAATTCCAGGAACAATCGTCGGAAGCCGCCACCGCAACCCTCTCATCCATACTTGGATTTCTTCTTCGCGTAGCTCCTCCACATCATCTCCCCCCCTTGAGCGAGTCATCCATCCTTACAAGCCATGTGGCCCATGGCCCCAATAAGACCATGTGTATCCGTCGCTGCCTCCTCGGTGTTGCTGCTTCTTTGCATGGGGTTCGCGCATGCCCAGTCCTTGACCACCTACGCCTCCCGCATCGCAGGCCTTAAAGGCGACGAGACGGTAAAGGCCATGAAAGTGGACAATGAAGGAAACACCTATGTTGTAGGAGATTTTGGCTCGGACTCCATCACCATCGACAGCACTTTTTTGCATAACTTTGGCCCGGCTTCCAAAATGATCGGCGGCACGACCTCGGATTGTTACGTGGCAAAATTCCGTCCGGCGGGCACGTTAGAGTGGGCCTTTCCGTTTGGTGGGGACAGGAATGAGTATATTAGGGATATTGCCCTAGCCCCTAATGACGATGGTGTCTTTCTCGTCGGAAATTTCGAGTCGGAAGTGCTGCTTTTCGGCTCGGAGGCAGGCCCGCCGGTGGAGAATATCATCTATGGAGTGAGGAACCAGATTGAGCTCAACACATTTATCATCCGCGTTAGCCCCTTGGGGAAGATCCAGTGGGTCTCTCAGACTGGGGACAGCGACGTGGCGAGTATGGCTTTGGATACCAAGCATGGATTGATTTATCTGGTGGGGGGTTACGCGGGGGATCCTATATTGGTGGACAAGAATGATGATGTCCTGCCGAACTTTGGCTCGAAGTGGTCGGCAGGATTGGAGGTGGATGACGATGGCGGTGATGAAGGCATGGGTGGTGGGGGTTTATTCGATATTTCCTCTGAAGAGGAGAATGATTCAGGTGGTATAAATCTGTTCGCGAAGAACAAGGCTGATATCTACGTTGACCATTATTCGATGGCGACGGGGGATCTGATTGAAGGCCTCGTCTTTGAAGGGGACAAAGACAACTTTGCCACTGATGTGACCCTCTACCCTCAGGCCTCTGCATTGTTCATCACGGGTTATTTCTACTCTACCCGTTTGAAAGTTAGCCCTGTCTTTTCGCTTTCGAATGACGAAGGTACGGACTCGGGAAAACGGTTCGGAGGAGGAAGAAGGGCTCTGCCTGCTGGCTATGTGGTACGGATGGATAGCGAATTCGGAAGTGTGCTTTGGGGCAAGAATTTGGGGGAAGTAGATGCGAGCCCGGCTTTACAAATTGCGGTGGATGACAGCAGTGACAGTGTGTTTGTGACGGGCGCTTTTTGGTCGTCGGGGGTGCTGGCCATGAGTGATAAAAAGACGGCGGGCTTATTGAGATTGAGTCAAAGCACGGGAGGGATAGTGTGGGCGAAACCTTTGCCGCGTGTTGCAGCTATTGCAACAGATTTAATGGGCTTTGTCTACGTCGCTGGTACGTACACACGTCCTGTGACGTGGTCTGCGGAAGTGGGACTGCCGATTCCGGGGAGCAACGATGGTGATGTGTACCTTGCTCGAGCCAAGGTGGAGGATGGACAGGTGGTTTTGACGAGGAGTTTTGAGGGGGAGAGAAGAGGGACATATGGAGTGTCGGCCATGGAGGCTGATGAGAAGGGGAATGTATACTTAAGTGGGAATTACACGAAGGGGAGCTTGAATGTGGGGGGGCAGGTGCTATTATCGCCTGGAAAGGATGTGGATGGCTTTGTAGGGAGGGTTTTACTGGCTTCGGAAATGTCTGAAGCAATGACCGCAGGAGCAGTGCTCGCTCCGTCTACGGTCCAGTCTTCGTGGACGTCCCCCCCTTCCCCGGCGGTGGACATAAAAGATACTGGAGTTACTCCTTCTGCCGCTGGTACTTCCCCCGCTGCTGCTGCTTCTCCTGCTGTTGCTGCTTCCTCCACTGCTGGCACTCCTACGGCTATGGTCGATCATCAGGCTGGAGATAACGATGGGGAAGCCGAACCTGTCAACATCACCTCCTTGAATGATGGAAGCAATTCTCCGCTGGATGCGTCCCCCACACAAATTACCCCTTCCGTGGCCCCGCCCTCTGATTCAAAATCTTCTTCGCAGCTTGCGCCCACTGGAACTCGTCGGCCCACCCTTGAGCCCAACAACAGACCCACCAGATCCCCCACCATACGCCCGACGCCCCCCCCTCGCTTCCGTCTCACCTGGGCACCAACAGCGGGCATCCCAGGAAATGCAGTAGGCGCAGCACGCCCGGATACAGCAAAAGCAGCTGCAGCACCTGCAGCAATAGCGCCCACGGCTGCTGTAATGGCAGCAGTCGAGCAGCAGAGTGATGCTTCCACCTCGACCCTTCCTATGGAGAAAATGGAAGTCTCCTTTGTCTATGCTGGGCCTGTCTCGGATATCCGATACCTGCAAATTGCCCTCTATCAGGTCCTCAAGCCCGAGGTATCTTCCTACGTCAGCCTCCCCGTCGTCAAGCTGGACACGGGCCGTCGTCGCCGCATCCTGCACGGACGCCTGCTAGCACCTGGGGAAGAGTGTTCTGATTCTTCCTTTCCCAAGATCCTTCTGCGTCTTCACATTGAGTGCGCCACGGAAGCAGCAGTTGTAACGGTAGGCAAACTATTGGGCGACATACTGTCGGGAAAGATTGTACTGAAGACGGGCGACCGAACTTTTTCGACATCGCTCATATGTAGTCTTACTGCTGTAGAGAGTGTAGAAGTGACGCCCCCTCCTGTTGCTGTTAAGGCAGCCAATGCCTCCTCTTCTCCTCCTCCTGAAATCACTACCACGTCGGCTTCTTCCTCGCTTTCCTCCTCTACAGAGGAGAAGTCGAAGACGGCAAAGGAGGGGAAGAAAATGAAAAACGTAGGAATAGGCTTGGGCATCACTTTCTTTGTGCTGGTAGCGATTGCGCTTGTGGCTGGCTTCGTCCATCGAAAGGCAAAAACAGATGAACAAACCAGCGCAGAGGACGAAATCAGGGATGCTGAATGGCGGCAGGCGTGGAGGCTAGAAAGAGAAAGAGAGGAGATGGAGGAGAGGAGCTTCACAAATACGGGTGTTGTCACAAATGATGAGACGCCGTTCCGCCTCTCACAGTTGTCACCATCTCCTGTGTCTCCTTCCTATACTCCTGTGTCTTTGGAGCAGCAGGAGGAGGGGCAGCCTTAGGATAAATGATCGTCAAACAGACATTTGTAGTCAAATTCAAACCTGCTGGCAGTAGCCACAGAAACAGTTGCAACATCGTTTCCTTCCACTTGTCGATTGAAACTTGTTAATTTTAATTGTGACAATACCACGCTCTGATAAAATAGTTTATAATGACAACTGACGTGGTATAGTTGATGATAATGAACGACAAAGCACAATAGTGGCAGCAGAATATATAGAATTACATGGACAAAAGAATGAAAAGAATTAGGAGAAGAATGATCCTTGAAAATGAGATGTCCGTGTGAAAAAATGATAGTACAATTTGTAAGTCAGAACCCAAGCAAAGCAAAATTATATAAATTTCGACGTGTTTCGCTTTTTGTTTCGATCTACGCCAAACGCCTGGTGATTTCTGCGCATATCAAAGGAACACTTTAAGAGGCAATCTCTTGCCCGTCCAGAATCATTCAACGGTCAGGACATTTTCTCTGTCATCATTCTTTTTTATCATCATGTCAACTCTTTCCGCTTTTCAAGCTTTATTCAAAATATCAAACGAGTATAGTTAAGTGGGTCAAGGAATCTCATGTTCTGGAGGCGGTGGCCATGATACCCCAGCTCGAGGCACTGGCATTGGCACCATCAGAGGTCTCTTTTTCAAAAGTCCTCGCCGTCCACTCGCTGTTGCTCCTGCCGCACCTGGTGCTCCTGACGACGTCACTGTCCGCGTGTTCCCTCCTACTACTTTAGTGCCTCGCAGCCCCTTGGTCGGAGACGCGCGAACGGCCAGAATGCACAAAAACACGAACACTCCCGACGATATCAAAAGAAGAAGGCCGGGCGGAAAGAATTTCCTGACCGCTTGTACGCGCAAGGCAAAGTTGATCCCGAGGTTGGCTGCAATAATCGCACCAATCGAGAAGGCTATAGCTGGATAAACCCATGATAAACCAAAAGCCACAAAGAGACAGGCGGAGCTGAGCATGGACGAGACGAGTAAAACTTTGCAGCGGACTCTGATCCATGCTGGAGTACGAGGACGATAGGAAAAGAGAAGAGAAGAGGGAAGGAATGAAAGAAGCAGTGGAGGAGGGGAAAGAAATGGATAAGGGAGGCAATGTCAGGAAGAATTGTGTCATAAGCTGTTTGTGGAAGATACATAAAATAGGGAAGCGAAAATTACAATACCACCCTGGATGGCAAGCACAGTCCCTTCCAGACAAGTACAGACACACGGAGGGGAGGAGCGGGAAGCCGTAGCCGAGTGCATCCCAAAGATAGGTACACATACCAACTATGCCATTGATGCAAATGAGCAGTGCATAGGCAAGCATGACATAGCGACCGGCCTCGGGGTCATAGTATGGGGCCATGTGGCTGGATGGGGTCGTGTCGAGGTGTGTCGCGGGGTTGGGAGGTTTTTGAAGAAGGGGAAGAGAGCGGCGATAAGGCCGGCCAGCCCTCTACGTAATGGTGGCAGTACCCGGTTTGCCTGTGCGAGTTTGTGGCGTGTGCAGTGGCGCGTGTGGCGTGTCATGTGAGCCATTACCGTTGGGTAGTCAAATCGTAGGGGCCAACAAGTCGTGGAAGTCGAGTCGCGGAAAAAGCGAGCATGCCTCCTCCCCTACCCGCACTCATCCGAGACACAGCCACAAAACATGCACCATTCATACACGCATAACGTCGACCACACCACCAGCAGGAGAAGGACATTCAAACGGGGCAGCGAGATGTGCTGCATCTGAAGTCTGCCTACCAGCAGCGTCTTTCTCCAAGCCGCACGACACGCATCGAAAAACAACTCGCTAGTTCTACGGCTGCGCACCCTTACCACCGGCACCAAATTTCCCCTACCAAAAACTACAGAGGGATCATGGCAACCCCCGCAGAGGACGCCCTAGCACGGCAACAAAATCTCGACATACAGAAACATCTTTCCGTGGGCAGGAACCCTCGTGGCATCCCCACTGCGGCCTTCATTGTGAGTATTTGACAAATAACTACATGCCCTTCCCCTTTCCCCCTCTCTCTCCCTCCCTCCCTCCCATCCTACATCGCGGTATGACTCACAACGTTCCAACACGCTGTTCAAACAGGACGATGTGGACGATTTCTTACAGAAGTTGGGTGGGGTACCTGTGGAGACGGCCATCGGGGCTTTCAACGAGCTCTATGGGTAAGGGAGGGGACAGAGGAGGGATGAGACGATAAACGGATAGAGGAAAGAGGCTGTATGGGACATGTCACACATATTTGTATTGTATGGATTCTTGTCTTCCGTGGGTTTTGTTCTATTTCACTTCTTTTGTTCTCCTTATTTGAAGCTTGCCGTTTCACTTTGTTGTGCATGCTACCTCTCCTTTTTGCTCCATCTCCTCGCACATTTTTCCCAAGCCTACACCCACACCCTTTCTTCCTCCCTCTCACTCTTTCTCCTCTCCTCAGTAAATACAAGCTGATGGAAAATAGCCTCAGTCGGACCAAGATCAACATGAAGAGTAAAAAGCCAGAGATCGAAAAAACGTTGGAACTCGTTCGAATCTTGCAAGAGAAGCAAATGGAGGGAGAAAGCCTCTCCACGCATTACAACCTAGGTAGGTTTCCTTAATTTCCTCTATCTCCCTCCCCTCGTCTTGTCCTCACTCCTACTCTAGGTGTCTTCCTTTTCCCCACCACCCTTTCTCTCTCCTTCCCGCCCTCCTTCCCTCCCTTGGTCTGGCTCTCCACGCGCACTACGCGGATTTTCAATCGCTTTCCTTGCAGTCCAAAACCCCTGGAGGCGACAGCAAGCTCGGTAGGTAGCCTCCCTCACACTCTTTCTTCCTCCCTCCCTCTCTCTCTCCCTCCTTCCCTGTAGCTGACACTATCTACGCCAAAGCCACGGTGGCCTGCGACGGTCGCGTCTGTCTATGGTTGGGGGCGAACGTCATGCTTGAATATTCGTACGAGGAGGCCGTGGGGGTGCTGGAGACGAGCCTTGCCAACGCCAAAGAAAAACTGGTGAGGAGGGAGGGAAAGAGGGAGGGAGGGACGGGACATGTCGTGTACGAGTTTAATTTAAGGGACGATATACTTCTGGGGAATCAAAGGAGAAAAAAGTGCGTCATCCCTCCCTACCTTTCCATCTCTTTTCCCCGTCCTTTCAAAACTCCCTCCATCGCTCCCTTCCTTTCTCTCTTTCAATCCCCGCCAGAAAACGACGAACGAGGACCTCGAGCACCTCAAGAATCAGACTATCACCGTAGAAGTCAACATGGCCCGTCTCTTCAACCATGACGTCAAAAGGCGGAAGGCCTTGCAGCTGCAGAAGTTGGAAGGAGGAGGAGCAGCGGGAGCAGGAGCTGGAGGAGGGAAAGTTAAGGCGAATGTGAAGGCGTTGGCATGAGGGAGGGAGCAAGGAAACGGGGGGAGAGGGAAACGTGTATAAGAGAGATTAAGATATTTTCATTCAAAGGGAATCGATGTAACCCACAGCACCACCACCACCACCACCACCAGCTCCTGCTGCACCACCACCAGCAACAGCCGCAGGAGGGGGCGAGTTTTGTATCCTTTTTCTTCACTCGCCATACTATCGAGCAATTTTACAGACTCCTGCTTTTTGTGTGTTTCCCTCCTCTATTGTCTTCTCATTCTCTCTCATTCCTTATCACACTGCCTTCTTCACTTCCTCCCTAAAGCCTTCCACGCATGCTTTTACAGCTTCTTTCTCGCCCTTTTCCCTTCCCCCGTTCCTCCATCCTTCTCTGCCTTGATTGATGAAAGTGAGCCATTTGATGTGTCTGCATTTGTGTGCATTTTGGTGCGCTGTGCGTTGAGAATGTCGAGGAGGTTTGATGCATTAGTTGTTGCAGCGATTCGGTGAGTCTGATCGCCAACGGCTGCTTGAGATGAGGATAACGTCTTTTTGAGCTTTCTTCCAAGGGCCATCCTAGTGTACAAAAACACGCTCCACAAGCCGGGGCATCTTGAAGCTAGGAATGCCTTACGAGATAGATGAATCGGATGCGATAATGCTCAGCTTTTACCTCCCTCGGAAAGACACCCATTATTGGCAAGAGCCCTGATTCCGCAAGCCCCGGGTGATCTTCCTTGGATATGTTGGTGGAGCTGTATGTCATTCGAACAATCAACTGCACGTAATCATCCACAGGAATGGAAAACCATAAGACAAGCATCCAACAATATAAATGCTCCTTTAAACCTGGATGAATCGGCAGACAGTCTGTGTCTGCTGTACATATTCAATCAACACACCCAAACTCTACCCCACCTCACACACACACAGAGCGATGGATGAAGACGACGGCACCATCATTGGCGGCAGCCTGGATGGAGAACAAGTTATAGCATCTTTTCCTGGCCTCAAACCCAGCCCCAAGACCCAGCTCAGAACCCAATTAAACGAAGCGTCCAAGGCCCTGATGGTGGAACATGAGTATATTCGTCGCCTTGAAGAAGCACTGGCTGCGCACGGGGTCGATGACCTTGAGGCTTTGAGAAGCGACCTCGTCCCTTCCGCATCCTTCCCGTCACCCTTTTGCTTGAATGGCCCATCAATCCGCCGACATGGGCCGAACCTGGGCCCCGACGCCTTGACTTTTGCCACGCCCTCCTTCTCCTCTACCACCGAGACCTTCGCCCATACCCTTGTACGCTCTGCATCGACGTCGGGGGCGGCAGCCATGCTACAGCACTATCGGAGTCCTAGCCATCTGACGCGGCCAGATTATAACGAGATCTTCGACACATCCAATTGCACCCACCCACCCAAGCTTATACGTAGCGAGAGCGTTTTTGCTCATGCCACGGAAGTCCGCTATGATGACCTTAACTACACCGTGCAAAAGCATGCCACCCGTGACGGCACCCTGACTGTGGGAGCTCAATGCCTCAAGCTGTGGTCGTGGCCCTTTGCCTGCTTGCTTCGTAGGAATCAGGAGCAGCAACGATTGGAGATTAAAATTCTTAAAAATCTCCGTGGTGTCCTCCTCCCTGGCCGCCTTACTCTCCTACTCGGCCCTCCCGGCTCGGGCAAGTCCACCTTCCTCAAGGCCTTGTCAGGTCGAGTGGAACGCACTCGGAACTCGGTGCTGAAAGGACGGGTGACCTACAACGGCGACACAGCGGAATCCCACCGCTTTTCCCTACCCAAGGTAGTTGCTTTTGTCTCACAAGAAGATTGTCACGCCCCCACCATGACGGTCCAGGAAACCGTCCAATTCGCCTATGACTGCATGAATGGCCCGCCTCCGCAAGTAATAGCCCCCTCTAGCCTCCAGAATTCCACCGCCTCGAACACGGACCTGCCTAAGCACGTAATCTACGAACAGCAGCATCATGCATCTGCTTCCTTCTCCTCCTCCTCCTCCTCTCCCTCTTCTTCTTCTCCTTCTTCTTCCTCCTCCACTGCCGCTCTCTCTGCCGGCAGTACCACCAAGAAGACGGGCAAGGTAGAGCAGACACTGCGTGTTCTGGGTCTCTCTCGATGCCAGCGCACCATCGTGGGTAATGCCTTGCTCCGTGGCATCAGTGGTGGGGAGAAGAAGCGACTCACCACCGCAGAAATGACGGGCGGGCAAGTAAATGTATTATTGATGGACTCAATTTCCACGGGTTTGGATAGTGCGGCGACATTCGACATTTGCAAGACCTTGTCCGTGTGCACCCGTGCACTACAGGCCAATATTGTCGTCTGTCTCCTGCAGCCGCCCCCCGAAGTGTTTGACCTCTTCGATGATGTGATTCTGATGGACGGCGGCCAGATTGTGTACCAGGGTCCGCGGGAGCAGGTTCTGGAGCATTTTGAGGGCTTGGGATTCAGGTGCCCACCACGAAAGGATGTGGCGGATTTTTTGGTGGAAGTTACAGCCCCCATGGGGAGTGGTTATATTATTCCGGCTTCTCAACGCCATGCTGCCGGTATTCCCGACCCTCCGAGAACCACGGATGAGTTCGTCCGCGCTTTTCAACAGACGGAGATTTACGAAAGAATGGTTGATAAGATGGAGGCACCCCCTTCCTTCGCACCCTGGCTACGTAGGCAACGGCACGAATTCAGCAATAGCTGGTTCCGTAGCACCTGGCTGTGTCTACAGCGTCAAATCAAGATCACGGCGCGGGACCGAGTGTTTTTGCGGGGACGCATGATGCAGGTGTTGCTCATGGGTGTTATGGCAGGCACATTGTTTTATCAGTTGGATGCCCATGATTGGAGCGACAAGGTGTGTATGCTCTTTTTCTCACTCATGTTCATTGCTCTGGGTAACCTGGCGACCATTCCCACCGTTATGGAGCAACGGAGCGTCTTTTACAAACAACGCGATTCAGGATTTTTTCCCACCTCTGCGGCCGTGGTGGCGCAGATGCTTGTTCAGATTCCCATCCAGTTTGTTGAGACACTCATATTCACGTCGCTCGCCTACTTCTTGTCGGGTCTGTCTCGGGCTGAGCATGGGTCGTACTATCTGACGTATGTTCTGGTGGCGTTCTCCACTGCGTTGGCCATCGGGCAGATCTTTCGGCTGGTGGTGCACGTGGTCCCGAGCCTTGCCCAAGCTCAACCTATTTGCGCCCTGTGTGTCCTCCTCTTTGTCGTTTTTTCTGGTCTGACGATCAAAGGGGAGGACGTGCCAATTTATTGGAAGTGGCTGTACTGGATCAACCCGTTGGCGTGGGGGCTCCGTGCTCTAGCTATCAACGAATTCTCCTCCCCCACATATGGTACGCACATCATCTACCCCCCACCTATCCCGAAGGCCGTCCCTTGCGACCCTAAATGGCCCGAAGATTTGCTGAAGCACTCATTTCCCGGTGGACCCTACCACTGCCTCACCGAGGGTGAGATTTACCTGGTGAATTTGGGGTTCAACACTACGTGGGAGTGGATCATGGGTGGCATCCTTTTTTTGCTCGCCCTGTGGGGTGCCATGCTCCTATTTACAATGCTGGCTATGCACTTTGTCCGTTGGACGGGACGGAGCATGATGCCGTTACCGCCCGCAGCCGTGTGGGAGATGAAGGGGGATTGTGGCCAGGGAGAAGATAGGAGAAAGGGAAAGCAGATGACCGCCGCCACGGGGGCGGGGGGGGATCTGTATTCCTACCAGGCACTGACGGACGGCGCCGATGAGACGGCACATTCAAGATCATCACGACGCCACAGCCATACCATGGGAGCATCCTTGTCATTTACACCGGTCACACTGGTCTTTAAGCATCTATGGTATTCAGTGGAGCTGCCAAAACCGCGAGGCGGTGGCAAAGAACGGGTCGAGCTTGTCAAAGGCGTGTCGGGCTATGCCAAGCCAGGCACCATGACGGCACTCATGGGTAGCAGTGGCGCTGGAAAGACCACACTGCTAGACGTATTGGCGGGGCGCAAGACGACGGGGACCATCATTGGCGAAATCTTAGTGAATGGTTTTGAGAAAGTCCAAAGCACCTTTTCCCGGGTCTGTGGGTACGTGGAGCAACAGGATGTACACTCGCCACATTCCACAGTCCGGGAGGCCTTGATGTTTTCGGCGACGTTGCGGTTGCCCTACGATCAGGTCACGGACGCTCAGCGCGTGGGTTTCGTGGAGGAGATGCTCAAGTTAATGGAATTGGAGGATATCGCGGACCGTGTGATTGGGGAGGACGCCGATTCTGGCTTATTGATGGGCGAACGGAAGCGGGTCACAATAGGTGTAGAACTGGTGGCGAATCCTTCGGTGCTGTTCCTTGACGAGCCCACGACCGGTTTGGATGCAGCAAAAGCATTGGAGGTCATGCGGGCGGTGAAGAAGATTGCGGCGAGCGGACGGTCGGTGATTTGCACGATCCATCAACCCAGCTGTGTCACTTTTGAGATGTTTGATATGCTCCTATTGTTGCGGCATGGGGGTCGAACAGTCTATTTTGGACCGTTAGGCGAACAAAGTGCCCAACTCATCAGCTACTTTGAGGCAGTACCGGGCGTTGCATCCATGCGCCCAGGTGGGGTCAACCCGGCCAACTGGATGTTGGAGTGTATCGGAGCAGGCATTGAACCGGCGGCACAGGCGGTGGACTTCGCCGAATTTTACCAAGAACATGCATTGGCGCGCCGGAATGAGGAGTTGTGCGAAACATTGGGCCAGCCATCAGCGTTGTATGGTCAGCAGCTCTCGCCCATTGCATTCGAGACCCGGTACGCTGCGCCCCTGAAGGTTCAGCTACGGGCTTGCATGACCAAAGCGGTGACCAATTACTGGCGATCTCCCAATTACAATGTGACGAGGTGCCTGATTTCTTGTGTTGTTGGTGTAGTTTTTGGATCTGTATATCATGACAAGGCCTACGACACCGAGACGGACATTATAGGGCGGACTGGGCTCATGTACCTGTCGACGTCGTTTGTGGGCATTGTCAACATGATGTCCGTGATGCCTGTGATGGCTAAGGAGCGCGCAGCGTTCTACCGAGAACAAGCCTCTTCCATGTACAGCGTCTTAGCTTATGGCATCTCGTATGGTTTGGTGGAACTTCCATACATTTTCGTTAGCACTGGCCTGTTCGTAAATGTTTTCTATTGGTACATTGGCTTGGCCACCGATCCTTTGAGCAAATTTGTGTACTACTGGATCTTCTTTGCGCTATACATCATATGTATGGTCTTTATCGGTCAGTTCTTGATTTGCTTGTTGCCAAATCAACAGACGGCGCAAGTTGCAGGGGCCTCGATCGCCGCAACTATGAATCTGTTTGGGGGATACCTGTGCACGCCCAAGACAATACCGCCGTTTTGGAAATTTGTGTATTATTTGGTGCCTAGCCACTACATGCTGGAGGGTTTGGTGATGTCACAATTTGAGGGGGACAAGACGCCCGTAAAACCTATCTACGGGGTACAGACCACGCCGGCAGACCAATATATTTACGATCATTTCGGTGGGGAGTTCACGTACGGGGCCAAGTGGAAGGATATAGGGGTGCTTATCCTGTACATCTCCTTGTTGCGCGTCGGAACCTTTCTCGTCATGAAGTTTGTGCGGCATATCAATCGTTAGTAGAGGGAGGAAAAAAGGAAGGAAGAGGCGACCGGTAGATAGCAGGGGGGCAGATACGGGGGGCATGTAAAAAGATACAGACATATTTACCGGCAATCTGAAATCATAGCAAATCCTGGGAGGCATGTCTTGGGGGAACAGGGAGATTTAATTTCCGATTGCCGTGTTAAACAGAACCTGGTATCCATCGCAGGTCCGGAGTGAATTGGGGGGCAGCCACCGCTCTGTGCTCAGGCACGAGCGCCACCATCGGCTTGAGTTCACGAGCAAATGGACATCTCCTCGGGTGGGTAGGTGAGATCAAGTGGCCGCTCCGTGGTCTACTGTTGTGAAGACTGTACGCGGGGCGTGCGCGTCTGGTATAAGCTCCTACGGTTTGGTGCGTATGGCTCTATGACTACGACGCTGATGAGAGTGTTGAATATTTGCCTGAGCATTGAGATGTGAGCAGACAGACTCGACTATGGGCCGCAATTTTGGCGGTTTGGCACGAAAGCAATTAGTTCCCCACCGCTCGGCAGCAAAACCCAAAATGTGTTCCAGGCGAGAGACGTGAGATTTTTTCATTTTTTTGGATTTTTTATTGTGAAATGCAGGCGCTCCCTGTTCCTTTTTGTGGTCGATTTATTTCTTCGAGAGCCTCTTTTAGGTTTGTTTTTCTCTCCTTATTTACCATTCACCCCTTCACTCAAGAGCATTTTAGATATTGGAAATGCAGACACCAGGCGCGGCATTGCCGTCCTATAAGCGGCGCTATTCTTACACTTATGAGAAGTACATGTGTGCATACAGATTTATGCATAATGCTTTGACAATTTCCTAGCAGAACCCGCATCAGCGACTGATCGACCTTCAATGTCTTTTCTATGCATATATACACTCTCACCCCCTCACTCTTCTAGCCCTAGTCGTCCAACCCTTCCAAAGGCGAAGTATACACTAAACCATCCCTCCGCTCCTCTATCTTCCTCTCCCCCTTCCCTCCTACCTTCCCCCCCCCCTCTCTCTCTTCGTTCCCCCCAACCGATATCGTCAACGTGGATGGTGTCCCGTATAAGCGCGCCAGAAACACAAGCCCAACAGTCCCTAGCATGGCCGTGGCCGCCGTTTT
>Ga0160419_100076_pt1:35000-65387 | contig 65387 bp, 62 predicted proteins | sample CelAP2metagpilot_2_FD_108196 | JGI IMG/M metagenome (GOLD analysis project Ga0160419, IMG submission 108196) | Phycosphere-associated microbial communities from Cellana algal ponds in Kailua-Kona, Hawaii, USA - Cellana AP2-4-25 metagenome pilot ...
GCGGCATGTGGATGCTGCCGCCACCACCACCGGGGACAGCGGCAGCGGTGGCTGAAGCTTGAATTGTGTAGGACGGCGACGAAGATAGACTGTTACCCTCGTGGGGGTTGTTGCTGTTGCCAGTCGATGAGGATGAGGGGGAGGAAAAGGAAGAGGATGGGATGGCCCCGGCTGATGATATGCTCAGCATTGTCTTGGACCGCCTTCTCCTCCTACTGCTGCTGCTACTTTTGCCGCTGTTGCTACTGCTGCTTCTCATACATGTGACCGTGATGGTAAACGATGGAGGCCCAAAAGCCTGAGGAGACTGCAAGAAGAGGAGGAGGAGCAAGAGTCGGAAGAAATGAAGGCATGATGACCCTGTCCGAGCCGGAGCTACCATCTCCTTCCTCAAACCGCGCCTGGAGCTGGACTGACTGGCGCCCTTGATCACTCCGGTAATCAGCTTGACATGGAGACAACGACGAATTACCTATATGTATGTGTGAGGAGTTAAGTGTGTGAGGGCGTGGTAAGATCTGCGACAGCCCGAGGATCAGGAAAGCGAAGGAGGAAGCGTGCGTCAACTATCAGCAGCGGACTCGACCGTCAGACTAGCAACTCGCCGCCGCCTCCCATTCTTCGCCAAGACGAGGGACTACAAATGGTAATTTGCCTCGCACAGAGAGCCGGGTACACGCTCTGTCTTATATCAGACAGCAATCTAAATAATTGCGATGAATTTACTCGATTCATACAACCCTTTCCCCGTGACACCTCCTCACCCCCCCACCAACAGAACCTAGCCTCCCCCATCCTCGCCTCGCCTACACGTCCGCTTGCCTCGACTGCTGCTCCCCCTCCTGAGATTCAGATGTATCGCTATCTCCTCCGCCAGCCTGCCTTAGCCCTTGGCGTGGTGGGCGCCTCTACATTGGGCAGCAGCGGTGACCAGCAGCATCGTCCTTGCTCAGCCGCCTCCCCCTCGCCTCCTCTCCGCACACCCCTTCTCCCTTTTCGAGGCCCACCGGCGGCAGCAGAAGAGAAGAGGGACACCAAGACTGAAGAAGAGAAGAGGGTAGAGCAGGATGAAAGGAGGAAACTATTGTGGGAGCGTACAAGGGTACGTATTTTCACTCGTGTCCTCCCACGATCCTTCCCTCCCCTCTCGCATCCGCTTGGTTCCCACTGGCTTGTCTGCTGTTGTTGGGGGAACGGGGGACGGCATGTGTGTTTTGATTCCACTTTAATCATACTTGCTTTCTCTGTTTCCCCTCTTTGACCCCCTTCCCTCCCCATCTTTTCACACATTCCTCCCTTCTTCTCCTCCTTCTACTTGCCCCCCCCCCCAGCCCCCCCACCAGTGCACCCACGAAGGCAAATTCGTACGAGGCTGTCAGGAGCTCAAGATCTTCAGTGGACGGTCCCACCCGGGACTAGCAAAAGAAGTTGGAGATATTTTGGGGGTGGCCCCCGGGAAGGCCACAGTCACTTCGTTTGCGGATGGCGAGACGCAAATCCAGGTGGGGAGGGAGGGAGGGAGGGAGGGAGTTTTGTTCCTGGCCTGGCATAAGCGTAGGATGTGGGGGGGTAAATTTTCTCCTGCTTTCTTTTGATCCGATCCTCTTGTTCCATCCTCTCCGCCCTCCCTCAGGTCCTTGATTCTGTCCGAGGCCTTGACGTGTATATATTCCAAAGCTGCAACCAACCCGTTAATGATCGCATCATTGAGTTGCTCTTGATGGTCTCGACCATGCACAGAGCTAGCGCCAAGCGCGTCACTGCCGTCATCCCCTTTATGGTAGGGAGGGCGGAAGGGAGGGCGGGAGAGAGGGCTGGCTGGGATGGGGGCGAAACTTTCGTCGATGATCCCAGAGGGAGCATTCACATCCTCCGTCCCTCCGTCCCTCCGTCCCTCCCTCCCTCAGGGGTACAAACACCACCGTCGTGTGGGCGCCGTGTCCCACGATAAGACCACGCGATATCTAGGGTCGGCAGGACAGGATTTTGCGAAGATGCTGGAGGTGTTAGGGGTAGATAGAGTGATAGCCGTTGACCTCCAGAGACCCGGGCACCAGAGCGAAGGAACGTCATTCACAGTACCGGTGGAGACGTGCGTGACGGAGGGGTTGGCAGTCAAGTACTTTGCTCAGGTGGGGAGCGGAGGGCGGGCGGGCGGGCGGGTGGGAGGGAGGGAGGGAGGGAGGGAGGGAGGAGGGAGGCAGGGAGGGACTGGCGATCAAGGATTTGGGGGAGGGAGGAAGGGAGTGAGGGTGGGAAGGAGGGAAGGAAGGAAGGCGGGCAGGCAACAAGGCGGATGTCATCTTCCAGGTTGCACTTGACAGCAGCGTCGACTCACCCCCTCCCTCCCTCCCTCCCTCCCTCCCCCAGGCCGGCCTGCTCACGGACGGGCGGAAGGTGGCGGTCGTTGCCCCAAATCCCGACACTGCCAAGAAGGCTCAAATCTTTCGACATGGATTAATCGAGGCCTGGCAAGACGCGCCGCGGGTGTCGCTTGCCATGTTCTCCCGGGCCCCGGTGGTGCAGGGGTCGAAATTACATCATGAGAGGTAGGGTAATACAGCAGGATGGAAAATGTAATGTAGAGATGTATGTATTAGGGTTTGGTTGAAATAGAGTGGAGAGAGGGAGGGGTTGTAATAAGTCATATTGATTACATGATACTAGAGATAGGGTGATCTGTACAATAATATACCTACATATCCCTTCCCTTCCTCCTCCCTCCCTCCCTCCCTCCCTCCCTTCAGCGAGCCTCGCTTTTTGTTTAACGGCGTGTAAATTCTTCTCTTTCCCCTCTCTCCCTTCCTCCCTCCCTCCATTCTCTTCCCCACCAGTGAGCTATTGGGGGACGTCAACGGCAAGGACGTCGTCATCGTGGATGACATCATCGACACAGGTAGGAAGGGAGGGAGGGAGGCAGGGAGGCAAGGAGGGAGGGGTAGTTAACCAGAGAGGTTTTCCTTTCACACAACAAACCCCTCCGTCCCTCCCTTCCTCCCTTCCTCCCTTCCTTCCTTCCTCCCCCGTAGCCAACACGCTAGTCCGAGCGGCCCAGGTATGTAAGGCCTCGGGTGCGAACAACATCTTTATCTTCGCCAGCCATGGCCTCTTTACCGAGGACGCTCTACGGAAGATTGAGGAGTGTCAGGAGATCAGCAAGGTGGGGAGGGAGGGAGGGAGGGAGGGACGAGGGGAAGGTGGGAAGGGAGGGAAGGGAGGGGGAGCTGCCCATCTAATTTGTCATCCTGGTGTTAAACACCCCTCCTTCCTTCCCTTTCCCCCTCCCTCCCTACCTCCCTCCCTCCCCTCCCTCCTTTAGGTGGTTACGACAAACACCATCCCTCTTCCCGAATGGTACAGTGGCAAGAAAGTCACCCAGCTCTCAATCGCGTACGTCCCTACCTCCCTCCCTCTCTCCCCTCCTCCCCCCCCCTGTCCCTCCCTCTCTCCCTCTCTCCTCCTATCCCTCCTTCCGTTCCGCCCTCCTCTTCCTTCTCTTTCTCGTCCTTGTTTATGCCTCCCCCCCTCCCCTCCCCTTGCCCCTTCAACCTCCTCCTCCTTCGCACCTTATCCACCTCCCTCCTCGTGATACTCCTCCAGCCCCCTCCTCGCCAAGAGAATCGAAGCCGACCACTTCCGCCGTCATCTCTACAACGAAGAAGTGTATGTCCCTGGTGAGTCCGAGGGGAGGGAGGGAGGGAGTGGAGGGAGTGGAGGGAGGGAGGGATATGTGGCGAAGGTGAGTGCAAGGGAGCGATGGAGGGAGGGAGGGAGGGAAGGAGGGGGAAGGGGAAGTGTGCCCTTGGGTTTTGATTTGGTTGTTTACCCTCACATTACAGACTTAGAGGCCTCCACATAGGGAGGAGGAGGAGGAGGAGGAGGAGGAGGAGGGAGTGAGGGAGGGAGGGAAGGAAGTGAAGGATGCTCTGCTGCTGTTATCAGACGGTGCTTATCGATGGAAGGGGGAGAGGAGGAAGGGAGAGAGGGAGGGAGGGATGGAGGGATGGAGGCAACCGACTACTTTCATAAAAAGCACGGCATCGCTGCAACAAGAATGCGGAGAAGATGAAGAAGCAACAGTCCAGCAGCAGCAGCAGGACGAGGAGGAGAAGGAGGATGAGGATGAGTGGCCGCAGCAGCAGCTGCAGCAGTAGCGGCAGAAACAGCAGCGTAGGGGGAAAGACACAGATTAAGTTCAAAAAAAGTTTTAACATACGTACCCACTCCTATGCTTTAAGGCCCCCACTTCCTCCTCCTTCCTCTTCTCCCCCCCCTCCTCCTTCTCCTCCTCCTTCTTACTTTTGTTCTTGTCAAAGTCGTCGTAGGTCTTGTTGTTTCTTTTTTATCATCAATCATCATCTTCTCCTTCTCCTTCTTCACCTTGATCTTCTCTTTATCCCTTCCACCTCTTTCTGCTCTCTTGCTTACCCTGCCATTCCTCACTTTATGAAATACCTCTTCTCATTATTTAAATTCTCAATAAATTACGTCAAAATTGTTTTCCCCCCTTTCCTTTCTCGCAGCCATGTGGAGTATATGCACATTATCCCCCTCCTTCCCTCCCTCCCTCCCTCCCTCCCGCCTTCCTCGATCGCCCCCCAACGACTTCATAACCCATTTCACCCCTCCTTCCCTCCCTCCCCCCCCCCCCCCCCCTGTCTCCCCGCCGTACTCCTCCAGCAGCTTCATCACCTCGGGAAAAATCACGTCCTTTGCCGTGTCGGCCCATATCATGTCAAGATGCTCGTACAGCGGTTCCTCGTGCCACTTGACACAGGCCGGGAGGACCTCCCTGTCGAACGGAGGGAGGGGGGGAGGGAGGGAGGGAGGGAGGGCTCCTTTGAGAATTAAGTTGGGTGTTGTCTTTTCATCTTGCAAGCCTGGCCACATACATATATTACCACGTGACTCACAGAGTTAATACTAATACTAATACTGAGTTAATATTAATACTAATACTAGCTTGAACTACATCAAAGTGAGATAAACGCCTGCGTCGGTTTGGATGATGAAACAAAAAGAGACCGAGTTGAAAGAGACCGAGCTAACTCGCCTTTCTCCCTCCCCCTCCTTCCTTCCTTACTTGAGCGCATCGATGTCAATCACGGTGTCCTTGCCTCCGTAAAACACGGCCACGGGCATTCGTAACCGTTTCAGATCGTACTCCACAGGCACTCTGTATGGGGGAGGGAGGGAGGGAGGACGTACCGATTGCTGTTGGTGTCGTCCGCGTAGAAGGCCAGGCGACGCAGCTTAATGAGCTGGAACCATTGCACGACCGTCTTGACGGAGGCGTAGGAAAAGATGTGTTGATAAAGGTGCACTTTTCGAGTCGCAGACACCTGGGAGTTGGACCACTGAGGAGGGAGGGGGGGAGGGAGGGAGAGAGGGGGAAGCACGTTGAGGCTCACTACTACCCCCCCGCATTCGTCATGGCAGTTCCTTCCTCCTTTCCTTCTTCCCCCGCTCCCTCCCTCTGCGTACATTGAACAAGAAGTCTGTGGCGCGGTCCACAGTCCAGACGAAAAGCTGGGGGGACATGATCTGAAGGGAGGGAGGGAGGGAGGGAGGGAAGGAGGGAATGGATGGTGTGCTTCTGTGATCACATGCAGAGACAATGACAGTGAGGAGGGGGGAATGGGCGAGAGAGATGTAAAGGGATGAAAGGGCGGAGGGCGGGGGGGAGGGCGGGGCAAGGACGTACCTTCATCCACATGAGGGTGGAACTCAGCATTGAGTGCCGGCCGAAGACGAGGTAGATGAAACGGGGATTGGACTCGACCAAGGCCGAGAGGTAGGAGGAAGAGAGACCCTTCGCACGGGGAGGGGCGGCCAGGGCGAGGAAGAGGGACACTTTCTGAGTGAGGGCGTGGTTGGTAGTGAACGCCGCGAACGCCTGCGCAGACCCCTGACTGAAACTAGGAGGGAGGGAGAAAGGGAGGGAAGGAGGGATGGATGGAAGCAATGCTACTGATACGGCGGTAGTTACGGATAGACGGAAGGTGCGACACGAGCCCTTCCCTCCCTGTCTAAGTAAATAATGAAGTGATTAAATAAATCGACATACATGAATAAAATATATCGATAATTAATAAATAATTAAAAAAATTAAAAAAGCGGCGCCAGAGGCTCTTTTCTCCCTGCCTTTTGCTTTCTTACCGGTCGTCACAAAACATCGATAAATTCAACGAATAACAAAATTAAACGTACAAAAAAATTTATATATAACTTCAATCAATAATTCTAAAACAAGTAAAGATACAAATCCAAGGACGGAGGAAAAAGACGTACCCGACATAACACAGCTTCTCCTGCTTGGTGGCCGCTAACACATACTCAATCAAAGCCGGCACGTCGTATCGTGCTAATTCATCGATGGAGAAGTTCCAGTACGCGTCCTCTGAGGGCGAGAGACGCAGGTGCTTGTGGCTGTACCGGTTGCCACGATTATTACCTGAACGGGAGGGAGGGAGAGAGGAAGAGGGCGCAGTTATGGCCTTCGCACAGAAACCAGAAAAGAAAGAGTAAAGTGAAGAATTGAGTGCTTCACACCTTCCTCTCCACGAACTCCCTCCCACCCTCCCTCCATCCCGCCCGCCTAGACCCACCTAGCCAGACGTCAAAGCCCGACTTTGCAAGATATAAGGCCAAGGAGTGCTCCTTCCCCCCACACAAAAAGGACTCCGAATCTTGCATCAATGCATGCATTAGTAGAACCGCCGGGCGGCCTGACGTTCCCGTCCTGCTGCCGTTGGTATTGCTGCTGATGATCGTGGCGGGGATTGCCGCAGAGGCTGCAGACGAGGAAGAAGAGGAGAAGGAGGAAGAAACGGAGGAGGAGGAAGAGGAGGTCAAGTTGCGGGAGAAGAAGGAGGAGGCAGAGGACGGAGTGTGTTGTTGTCCTCCTCGGCCGCCTCCTGCCGGCTTTGAGAACCCCCGTCGACCCCTCCCCGACCCTGCTTCTCCCCCTCCTCTGACTATCTCAGCCCCTCCTGCCACTCCTCCCTCGCTCGTGCCACTGCTCGTCGCTTGAGCATGCACCTCCTCCTCCTGTTGCTGCAGCTGTTTGGGCACGAGACGATGCAAGACCAGGACGAAGCCGTCCTTGGTGGGAGCCGTGTGTGTCTCGAGGGCAAACCCTGTGTTTTCTACCAACGACTCGGCAAGCTGTCGATCGTGACCTCGGCCTCTTCCGCCGTTTTTGCTGCCAGTGGGAGCGGCGCCGCCGAGTTGGAAGGAGAACCAGGTTTGGAGGCCCCGGGAGGCCAGGTAAAAGCGGTCGAGAAGCGAGGGGAAGGGGAAGATGGCATAAACCGTGACGATAAAAAAGCCCACGGCCTTGGCCATGATCAGGAAGCAGACGAGGTACAGCAAGTGCGCCCAGTCGATAAGGACATCCGTATAGTGCCACATTGTGGACAAGTTCGGAGAGGGGGGAATGTATGTTGTGCGTGAGGAGAGGGGGAGGTCGCTGATGTTTTGAATCGTTCGTTGCAACAGGCCTAAAAATCGTGTGTGATCGTTGTGTTAGTGTATGTGCTTCTGTCTATGTCCCTCGTAAATTGTAAGGCATCAAATCGTCCGTTCCTGTACCGCTCCCGATATGGGCGGAGAACTCCCGGCGTCGAGAACACGAACGTGACGGGACCGTGTGAGAATCTGGGCGAGCTGGGGTGTTGTACAGGCCTTGCATTATGAGCCAAGACGACCTGGACGGCGTTTTCCATTACCTCGTTGACCCAAAGATCTCCGCGTTCAAGCCATATGCCTCGCCCACTCGCCTCCTGTTCTTTCCTATAGTAATCCCCCTGCACTTGTCCTTGCCTCGGGAAAACAATTGCGCAATGCCTGGACTCGTAAACGATGCCAGCGCGGGGTCCATTCGAGCGTGCGCTCTGGCCGCCCTCTCCACCCTCTTCCCACACCCAACGCCCCCCCCCCCCTTATGTTCTTTGTAGCTACAGCCTCCCCTATACCCCTCTTCGCCCTATGTTATCGATCCAACAGCACGCGCTCCTCGATCACAGGCACCACACGCATTGAAAACCCCTTCACACACTACACACAAACACAGACTTCTCTCTACCCACAACCCCCATCCCGCAAAACATGAAGCTCTTGTCCTTCGCTTGCCTCCTCGGCGCCGCCTCTGCCTTCGTCCCCTCCATGCCTACGACGACCCGCACCCGCGGCGCCGTCCGCATGATGGCGGAGAAATCCAAGGCTGTCCCTTTCCTGCCCCGGCCCGCGGCGCTGGACGGCTCTGTTGTTGGGGATGTTGGCTTTGACCCGGTGGGGTTCACCAGCTGGTTGCCCCTTTCTTACTTGCAGGAGGCCGAGATCAAGCACTGCCGCATTGCCATGCTTGCCACCCTGGGCTGGATCGTCGCGGACTTCGTCCACTTACCCGGTACGTTTTCTTTTGTATATCTAGAATGGTGTGTGTCGTGACACGGGTCGACGCGAATATTTGAGGTCGGCTAGCTATCGTGATGAGACGATTTTTGACGTCGCCCTCCTATCCAACCAACACTTACCCCTCCCCTCCGTCCCTCTTTCCGATCCTCCCTTCCATTCCAATCACATGCAGGCGCTGTCCACGAGGTCTCCTCTCTGGCCGCCCACGACGTGGCCGTCAAGTCCGGTGCCCTCGCCCAGATTTTGATTTGGACCTCTATCGCCGAGGCTATCTCCGTCATTGCCATTTCCCAGATGCTCGAGGGATCTGGCCGCCAGGTACGGTCCCCTTTTCTATCATATGTCGTCTTCTTTCCTTTGTCGTCCTGTCGACGGCATTTGTGTGTCACCTGTGTGTCCCTTTTTTTCCTTTTCTCACTCTAGTCTCGACCCCGTTTACCCACCACTCACTCCTCCTTCCCTCCCTCCCTCCCCTTTTCCCCACCCTGAACATCTCAGCCCGGTGACTTCAAGTTCGATCCCCTCAACTTTGCCAAGGACGAAAAGAGCCTGAAGAAGATGCAGCTCAGCGAGCTCAAGAACGGACGCCTGGCCATGGTACGGTCCCGTAAGGGAGCATTTTCCCCCTTTTTCCTGTTTTGTGTTTGCGCCGCCTGGCTGCTTGCTTCACATGAGTATGAAGATATCCATTAGTATTCAGATTTCTACAATTTGTACGGTAGACTTACATCTTCCCCTCTCCCCCCACCCCTCTTCCCTCTTTATCAGCTCGCCTTCTCCGGCATTGTCACCCAGGCCGCCCTCACGGGCCATGCCTTCCCCTACATGTAAACGTCGACTCCCGCCCTGTCAACCGATTTATCCTTCTCGTCTCCTTCCTCCTCACAAGCCTTGTCCTCATTTGTCCTCCTTTAAGCTCTCAGCATGGTCACCGCAGCAGCTGGTCCCGTCGTCTAGGGCACCCGTTCGTAATGTAGCTTTCCCTATCTTAATCACCCCCTTTTGTCGTTCCCCTCCCGTGTGTAGGGTCTCTCCCGGATGGCTTTTTAATATAAAGCCGGTGGGTCATCTACACACTGATGTACCCTTCCGCCCCCCCCATATTTGTTCGTGCAGTGTGTTTGTCTGTGTCGTGGGAGTTCTGTTCAGTTCTGTTCAAGAGCGAGTGTATGACATTATGTGGGTGTGGGCAGCTTTTCAGGAGAAAGATAGAAGGAACAGAATCAAAAGAGACGAAAAAGAAAAAAAGAACCACAACACATGCAGGGGCGGAGTGGAGTGGAAGAAGGCACATGAAACTAGAGGAAAGCCAATGAAGAAGTACCCTGGTAGATCTCCTTTTCTTAACTTCCATCGAAGAGCATAAACGTATCACTCTATCTTTTGCTTTACTGTTTTTCCTCATGCTGAGAAGGGGACTTCTTAAGGAAGGGAGGAGTGGGAGTCATGTCGAAGGGACGAGCTGTAACGGCTGGCGCAACGTCTGCTTAACGGAACTTAACGCCATTGCTCGCTTGGCCTCTCTTGTTTTTGGAGGCATGTCTGCCACACAGAAGCACCCCTTTATGGAGGACACCCTCAACAACACGTATTCCTAAATTGCTGGCTTGACCTCTTGTCACCCCTCCTAATCGCAATCATCGCTCTTTCACTGACCGCCTTTCACAAATCAGGGCTTACTATATCAATCTTTCTTCTAAGTGCGCTCCCCCCACCTGTACATGGTAATACATAACACATAAAACACCAAGCAAACAATCGCCATGTTTAAGAACGATCGCCCGTTCTTCCGGAGGAAGACTTCGTCAGGTGCTCGCAAAATGGACGACAGTGCCTCTCCAGTCCCGTCGGCCTCTGCAGCAGTCGCGGTTTCCACGACGGCGAAGGTGAAAGAGAACACGGATATCTCTGCATCCCCCCCTCCCCCTCCTACCAAGCCTCCTGTAGCCATTATCAAAGCGGCTCCGACGGATAAGGGGGCGGGGGCAGCGGTTGACTCTACCAAGCGCCCGAAGAAGAAGAAGATGGAATCTCTCCAGGCCTTGCGGTACATCACGGCGGTGCAAATGGTGGGCTTCCATTACTTCCAAAACACTCCCTACCCCCTCTTCAATCGTGCTAATGCCTGGGGGAATGCCCCTTTCACCTTTATTCTTATGCTCTCTGGCTTTGTGATGGCTTTTGGGTACGGCCGCACGGACAAGAAGATCGACGTGACGGAGTTTTTGATCAAGCGATGGGCTAACCTTTACCCGCTTTACCTTTTCACGGTCGTTGCGGGCTTCTTGTTAATCTCCTCGCAGAGTCCACAGCCTCTTGCACTGCTTCTTATCTTGTTGGCCGGCGCAAGTGGCTTTATTCCTTCTGCCTTCATCAATGCCATCAACACGCCAGGCTGGACCATTGGCTCCCTATTTATCCTCTACGCTATCTTCCCCTTTGCCGTGCGCATGCTCAAGGCCTGCTCACCCCGCATGCGTCTCTATTTCTGCATGCCTCTGTTATTTGCGTGTTCCATAGCGAAGCCCGTGGCGGACTTGTCGGTAAATTTGGGCGTGATCACCGGAATGGCCCGCATTGCCGCCCTGGCTTCCATTCCAGACTTCCTGCAAGGCGTGAACCTCGGGCTGCTGTTCCTCGAGCATGATTGGACACGCCACCCGAAGTTGTTGCAGAAATTTGGCATGTCTGCCGCTCTGGCCGTTGCGTGTTGTCTGTTTGTCTTTGTCGATTTGATGGATGTCCCTATTTTCTTCCAGCTCTGGCGTGCCTATGGCATGCTGCAGTTCATCTGGATTCCCGTGATCTGGTATGCAGCCCACGGGAAGGACTTCCTCTCTATTATCTTTGAGTTGCCATTCATCTCCTACCTCGGCAACACCTCTTTTGGCGTCTACATTCTTCAACAGCTCCTGATCGACTACAAGTGGACGAACGATCCCTTCCTCCTCGAAAACAAGTATCCGGAGATACTGAATTTCATCGTCATCCTTACCGTCCTCGGTGCCATTGGATATCATTGTCTCCAGCTTCCCTACCAACCCTATATTACGAAGGAAGGCAACGCCCTCCTCAAAACCTACCGCGCCTCCCGCCCTGCCTCCATTATCAACAAATCCCTCTACATCATTTTCGAATCACGGATCGGGCGCGCCCTGACGGGCTTGGCCTTCTTCGCTGGATACATCCTTTATACCAACTACCAGCCATGCTTGCCTGTGGATTTTTCGATCAAGCTCGGGGACACCCGGTGGTTCACGCGCAATGATTGGAATTGGCTGATCAATTGGTACATGACCCCCTGCACTCCGCGGCGGTTTATCCCCGCAGTAGTCAGCTCCCGCATTGAATTCATCGCCATCATACTGTCCGGCCTTGGGATTCTGGGCTTTGTTGTCAGCTTGATAAAGAGGGCAATGAGCCACAGCGCGAGCGATAGCCACCGATTGGATTTGAGCGAGGAAGACAGCGCGGTGATCCTGAGAATCGTCTGTAGGTCTAGTACCCCACCCAAGGGCATCTCACAGACCCTCGACGGAGTTGTCAAAATTGCGGCTGCCTTGAAATTGGAGCACCCCACCAAAACAATCGCCGTCGAAGTGGTGGGTGCCGCCACATCCTACACGTACGACATTCCTTCCTCCCTCCCTCCCTCTTCTTTGGACATCACACTCCTCAACATGCCTTTCGATGCAGCACGTACCCGCAGTCAGATCCAGCCTAAGGACTTGGTCATCTCCCTCCCTGTCGGGGCTCGCCTTGGTTCCTCCTCCGCCCTCCTCCGCCTCCTCGCCATGGCCTCGAGCAAGACCGTCGTGGCCTTCCCCCTGGCAATCGACGGCTCCGACGACGCCCTCCCGTCTCTAGGGACGCTCGCGGAGCTCAACTTCCAAAGCCCCTCCTCCCGCCGCCCCTGCCTCCTGGTGGGTAGCGCTAGCTTGCAGCAGAAGCTGAGTACCAACACCACCTTTGCCGCGCTGGAGCATGGAAGTCTCCTCTCGGATTACCTGTCCGTGGCGCCGGCGGCCTCGCCCTCCCTCTCTCCCTCCCTTGGCGTCTACCACACCACGGCCTCCCTGGATTCCTACCTGGGAAGGCGCCGCGCGTTTGTGAAACGGGCTGTAGCTGGATGGGTGTGGGAAAACAAGATGATGGAAGCTGTGCGCTTTTCTTGCGAGGGGGCGCTCCACCTAGCGTTCGTGCTGGCCCTGGCGGTGGTGATTGGCACCCCAGTCCACACGTATTACGCCCCCGGAAATTACTGCAACTTCTACTGGTATGTTTTCGATGATCCTTCCCTCTCTCCCCACCTTCCCCCCCCCCTTTTTTACTTTTGCTTTTTGTGTGTGTGTGCTTGTGGTAGCTATAGCTCTGGTACTTGTCTTGATTTAACTCAATCCTCCCTCCCTCCCTCCCACCTTCCCACCCTCCCTCCCTCCCTCCAGGTCCGATCAGTGCACTAACGGGGTCGCCGTCGGTCTCTCTCTCTCCCGCGCGGCGATGACGTTTATCTGTGCCTTTTACACTGCCGGTTACTTCTACCGTTTCCTCTGCGCTTTCCGCATGTCTGACGGAGGCATCGTCCGCATGACGATTCTGACGTTCCTCCTCATCTTTTTCCTACCCCTCACCGCGGCAGTGGACGCTTGGTATTGCTTCGTAGCTGCCATGATGATGCTCAGTCCTGCCACTGATGGGAGTGAGGACCATGCATCGATTTCAGGAAGCGAAAAAATGCAACGGCGAATCGAGGCGCCATTTGCAAGCCCCTCGGCGCATGCGTAACGTACAAGGAGGAAGGGAGGGAGGGAGGGAGGGAATCAGGATATAAATAAATACATGAGGAGGAGGATGTATTCACCAACGTGGTAGTTTACGAGCAGTAGAAATCTTCTAAATTATTACTTTAATGGAAAGAAATGACATCGGTCAACTTTTTTGGGGGGATTAGGACAACTAGCCGTGTAGAAGCCTACCTTCGAGTGGAAGAGTGGCTGAGAAAGGTGGGCTAGAGATGCATGCATGGTGCTTCAGGACAGGACATAGATGGACGTGGGTTACACCACGAAGAGGAAGAGATGAGAGAATGAGAGAAATAGTCGTGTCGATATGAGTTAAGAGTGAAGCGATGGATGGGAGAGGAGAAACGGAAAGGATGCGATTCGAATTGAGGGGGTTGTGGGGAATGAGAACATTGCAAGCAATGTAGAACTCATTTCACTTTATTGATTTTCTCGCTTGTACTCTTGTACCTTTAAAAGAATCTTTGGAAGAGGAGTGGAAGTGAGCGGGAATGAGAAGAAAAAGAGTGTGTGTGTGTGTGTGTGGATGTGCATGAATGTGAAAGGAGAAATGAGAAGGGCGAACATGCGCAGGACGACTTAAAAATTAAATACAGAGGTAAAATACACGAACCAAAAAAACACGCAAAGAGGAGGGACCATGATTAAGGGAGGAGGAAAAGAAAAATCTGAAACCTTCAAGGAAAGAGAGCTAAGAGTTACTATTATGGAAAATGGAAGAGGGAAGAAGACGATGATGAAGAAGAAGGGAAAGAGAGAATAAGACAGAGAGAAAAAGAAGAGGAGATGGAGATAGATGAAGAGAGAGAGAGGGCGCGGAGGCGAAAGTAAACAAAGAAACAAAGTAAAGGGGCCTCGAAAATATAACGAACTGCCACATAATGCACGCATCCTTAGCGGTGCTGCCTATGTCCGATCTGTCGCTTGCTCCTGCCCCAGTCCGCCTTCTCCCCACGACAATGGATATCCAAACCCGGGGTGCAACCTACGACGCACCCGCATTTGAAAATGGCATTCCATGCCAGAATGTTGATGAACCGCCCTGTTGTTACCACCATTACATCATCAATCCCACTTTCCTTCCGTACAACAGGAGCGAGGAAAGGTTTGTTTATTCTGAATTGGAAACAAATAATAAGATGCGACTAGGACCCTTGTCACCTCCTTTTGAGTGCTTCTTCTTTTTCATTTTTTTTCCCTTCACGTGTGGCTGCTCATCTAGAGTATTGCTGCGTTCTGGCTATCGACACTTTCCATTCCTATTCGGTGAGGGGCATGAATCATTCTCAGGCAGCATCTTCTGATCGCCCTTCATCTTCTCCTCTCGTAATCTATCGGCTAAAATTGCTTTGATTCCGTTCAACGGCTGTCTTCTATTGTTGCTCTCTACACGGCAACTCTCCCTCCCTCTTTCCTTCCCCGTTTTCACACGCCAGAAGGAGAAGAATCACAACCCCCCCCCCCTATCCGGACGTCCACCTCCCCGACCTCTTCTTCTGCACTCGTTCGGCCGTCACACCCTACATCCTCCTTCAGCAACAAACTCACGCCAGGTAGCTCTCCAAACTTTCTCCGCTCAGGTCCTCGATGTACCCTATGGTTTCCTTACACAGCACCACCACCTCCTCTCTCTCATCTTCCATCAACTCACTCAAATACGCGATACTCTCCGGTAGCATAGCCAGGTATTCCTCTCCCACGCACATAAACGTCTCTTTAACGGCTTGTAACGCCACAAAACGCACCTCCCAATCCTTGTCTCTGGTCTTCATGAGCACTTGGTGGTGGTACGGCTTCCACAGCACGTCCTTCCCGACTGCAAGCGCCATGTGGGCCAAGCAGGGAATGAGCTTCCCGCGAGCCACCGAGAAGTAGGAGGAGGAAGGAGGGGAGGAGGAGGAGGAGGAGGAGGAAAGGAGGGGCTTCAAGTCACTGATGAGCCCGACGACGTAGGGCAAAATGCCTTCAAAGCGCGATTGGGACAGGAACCCTCCCTCCCTCCCTCCCTCCCCCTCTTCCTCGTCGTCGTACTGGAAGCACTTCGTCAAGCTGGTGAGTAGGAGAGAGACAAGGGCAGAACCCTCCTCCTCGGGTAGTAACAGCCCTCCTTGCCTCCCTCCCTCCTCTCCCCCGTCACGGAGGCGTTTCCTTTCCTTCTTTTTCATCTTCTGCTTTTTGGAATTCGTGGAAGAGGAAGAGGGAGAGGGAGTGGTGGTGGAGGAGGAGGAGGAGGAGGAGGAGGAGGAGGAGAGGAGGGCGAGGTCTGCTTGGATATCGCCCCAGATGTAGCCAAAATACGGGACGAAAATACCCTATGGTGGAGGGAGGGAGGGAGGGAGGGAGGGAGGAAGGTGGGTAGGTAGGTGAGAGGGCTGGGCAGATCTGTACCTGACAGCTTACAAGCGCAAAAGAAAAGACAATTAAGCGAGAAACACCATTACCCCCACTCAGACGACTACAGACATAGATACAAACACATAAAGATACATTCACTCTCTCAACAAGTTCGAGAAATCACCCTAAATAGACATAGAATAAGAAACTGGCGGTAAATGAATGTACATGCCGCCCACCACCAGGCCAAGGGCCACCAGGCGGGGCAAGCACAAGAGGGAGAGCGAACGGTTTTTTACCTTCCGTCCTCCCTCCCGCCCTCATCCCGCCTCACTGCCTCCCTGACCCCCTGGCAAGAGCCATCTTTTATTTTGCTCTCCCTCGTCCGTGTTCAGTAAATTGCTCCAAGCGAAGCCAGGGAGCCACTGGACCGTATGGTACGAGGTTTCCTTCCCTCTCTCCACCCACAGGCGTAAATACATACATATATTCACACACATACGTTCATGCATGCATACAAACATACTATCCCCTCCCTCCCTTCCTCCCTCCCTCCTTCCCTCCCTCCCTCTCGCCCTCCCCGGCCTTCTTCCAGTGCGCCACATGCAAAAATAAGGGACGGAGCTCTTCTTCGTTCAATCTCAACACCAACGCCACCACCGACGCACACACCACCTCCTCCACCTCCTCCACCCCTCCCTCGCCCTCCTCTTCCTCCGCCGCTCTCCCTGCCATCTTCTCGTCCTCCCTCGCCTCCTCCAGTCTCGACCGTTTCGCCCCTGCCTTTGTCCTGCCCTCCCATACCGCCACGTCATTCCGGTAGTCCATGACGCGCAAAAAGAAGGCCGTCAACTGCGCCAGTCCGCCTCCTCCTCCCACCAAATCCTGTCGTTTATGCCCTTCGATCACTCGACGCAAGACCGATACCGAACGCACCACGGCCGTGCTCGAAGGAGGGCGCGAGAACGAGGAAGCGAGGGAGGAAGGGGTAGGATAGGTAGCGAACAGGATGGGGAGAAGGAGACGGGGAGGGAGGGCAGTCGCAAGGAGGTCGAGGGTGGGAGACACAGTCGCGAAGGAGAGGGAGGGGTTGATGAGGAGCGAGTCCAGGAGCCGGGGGAGGAAGGGATTGAGGAAGTTGGGTACGGAGGTGAGGAGGGAGGTGACGCAGACCAGGGCCGCGTCAAGGGGGCCGGGTGAGGAGGAGGGAGGGAGGGAGGGCGAGGAGGACGAAGAGGAGGAGGAGGAGGAGGAGGAGGAGAGGACATCAAGGACAGCAGGGACGAAAGTTGGAAGCTTGGGCAGCGCCAGGGGCCCTAGGGCATGGCACGTGGACGCCGCGCACAACAGAGCCGACGACAGAACTTGGCAGTGCACCTGTCCTTGTCCTCCCTCCCTCCCTCCCTTGTGCCCTTCCTCCGTCAGTGCCTTGAGGTGGTCGAATAGAGGGAGGAAGCTTTTCGCATACCCTCCGCCTAGTCCCTCCACAAGCACGGCCAGACTTGCCCATGCCGTTTGCTGTATGGCAGGGCTGCAACCGGTCCCTCCCCTCCTCACTCCTTCCTCTTCGCCCTCCCCATCGACCTCCGTACTTCCCTCCCGCCCTCTCCCCACCAACGCAAGCAGGTCCGGAAGCATTTCCAGTATCAAATGCTCCTCCCCCCTGCTGAGCCTCTTCTTCTTCCCTCCCTCCCTTCCTCCCATCTTGGCATGGAAGAGCTGTAAGGCCCGTCCGCGTATGAGGTGGTCGTCGTGCTGCAATAACTCCTGGATGATGGCTACGAAGGAAGGGAGGGAGAGGAGGGCATGAGTGTCCTGCAACACCTGCCCCGCCTGGCCGTGCAGCACAGACAGAAGTTTTTTCAACCCCTGCTGGTGGTGGTGGTGGAGGGAGGTGGTGGTGCGCATGAGCAGAAGAATCTCTTCAATGAGGAGGAGGTAGCCTCGTTGACTGGTAGCGGTATGCTCGCGCTCTACTCCCAGGGCTGCGCGTCTCGCAAGGGTTTTCCTCACCACATTCAAGAGGAATAACAGCACCTGGCCAATATCCGGAACAGAGAGAGGCACTTGTCTCTCCTTCCCTGTCTCCTTTGTGAGGAGAGGCATGAGGTCGACGACCATGGAAGGATGAGGGGCAAGAGCTTTTGCTGCTGCTCCTCCTGTTGCTGTCGCTACTCCGTCCTGTTGTTGCTGCTGCTGCTCACGGCGCGACCGCAGAATACACACTAGAGATGGCTCCTCCTCTTCCCCTTCCTCCCCCCCTTCCTCGTCTCCGTAGTCGAGGGAGTAGAGGAGGTGCTGGAGTAACAATCGGCCCATTTCAACTAGATCCGCGAGGCTTAATACCTGCTGCACGGCTGGCAATTTCGATGATAACGTATCCATCAGCTCTACAAGCTCTTCCTCTTTCTCTTCCTTCTTCCCTTCCTCCGGTTGGGCGCGGAGGAGGCGAAGGAGGAGGAGGAGCTGCACGGGGGCGAGGCTGTGTTCTCCTACGGAGCGAAGGAGAGTATGGTAGAGCTGCAGGCGACGAGAGGGAAGGATCTGAGAGTAGGCCGAGACAAAGACTTGGCAGGTTTCGAGGAGCCCCACCGAGGAGGAGGAGGGGGGGGAGGATGGGGTAGGAGTGGCGTCATTGCCAATCTTTTTCATCTTCGCTGCGGCCACTGGTGTTGATGCTGGTGGTGCTGCTGCCACTGCCGCTGGGACGACGCTTTCAAGCACACGCAGGACAAGGGTGAAAGAATAAGGATCTGCCTGCTGCAGTGTCTCTTTACCCAGCCACGAGAGTACCCGGGAAAGCGAGATCTGACGGATGGACGGACAGGCCGCCGAAAGGAGAGCTAGTAGCTTGATGACCGTGTTCCTCACGTGGAGGCTAGGCGAGGTTTGCAGCAGGAAAAGGATGGGATGTATGTCTGTCTCGGCAAGTCTGTCCCCGTCTCGATCGTCTGTGCCCACGTTCCGATCCGCAGAGGGGGAGGAAGGGATGGAGAGTGAGGCAACAATGTCGCACAGGGTCTCCAGTGCCAGCAATTGTCTGTACTCGCCTTCGGGTGAGGAAGGCGAGGAGGAAGGGGAGGAGGAGAGTAGACTGACCAACACGGGCAAGAGACGCGCCCAAGGTGTCCTGTCGCTGCTACTTTTGCTGTTGCTGTTGACGCTACTGTTGCTGTTGCTGCCGGAGCTAGTTGAGACCTCTTCCATAACACGTGCTTGTTGGATCAACTCCAGTGCCGCCAAAACCTGTGCGTGAAATCCTCCTTGCTTCCCTCCCTCCTTTCCGCCCTCCCGTGCCTTCTCCTGCTGTTTCTTCTTCCTAGGCGTTTCACCACCGCCACCACCACCACCACCACTGCTGCTACTGCTGAGAAGAACCTTTAGGTGCTCGACCAGTTCAGAACCTGTCAGCACCCTACAAGCCGCCATGCGGATCATTGCAGGTGTCACCGCCCCACCCGTCTTCCCTCCCTCCCTCCCTCCCTCCTCCTCCCCCTCTTCCTCGACTACCAGGGCCGTGAAAAGAATGTTGAATACAAGATGTCGGTCGTCGGGGGAGAGATGGGTTAGTGCCCACCCTTCCGGTGCGTCTAGAAGGAAGGAGAGGACATAGCAGTACTTCTCCTCTGCACTGGAGGTGGTGTTGTTGCTGCTGTCGTTTTGGCTCTTCTTACCCTTCCTCTTCTTGCTGCTGTTGCCGCTGCTGCTGAGAGTTGAGAGCTTAGCCTTGTTCTCCATCTCATTCGCCAACAGCTGACCGAGAAGAGAGCCCACGTCCAGCACAAGGGAAGTAGAGGGGGAGGAAGCAAAGGAGGGAAGGCGGACCAATTGTTGGAGCACCAACGCCCGGACCTTGCGCAAATACGGGCCGCCCTCCTTCCCCTCCTCATCCTCCCTCTCGGCTCTGCATATCATGGCGACGAGCAGTTTGAGGGCGGGGAGGAGGGAGGGGGTGGGAGAGAGGTTGAATCCCAAAAGGATTTCCACCAACATCTGGCTTTGGTAACTGCCGAAGACGCCATCCGCGGCTGTGTGTTCCAGCAAGACCGCTACAAGAGGATATGAGGAGGAGGAGGAGGGGGAAGAGGAGGAAGAGGAAGGGAAGGAGGAAGAGGTGCATTCACGCAGAGCCTCACAGAGGGCTCCCGGCGCGTTTCGTGCGTCCAACAGGAGGAACGCTCGACGGGTGTGAACAGCCCTGGCTAATGCCTCTAGCACCTGGGCTTGTGCCACCGGCAAGGCCGTGTACAGCCACATATTTCTCTTCCTCCTACCTTCCTCCTCATCTTCCTCTTCGTCCGCCTCCCCTCCATCGTCGCCCACGGCCATAGTATCAGATTCGGGCTCCTCCTCCTGATGCATCCCCTCCTCCCTCTCATTTGCCTTTTCTTCCTTCTCCTTCCCCTCTTTTTCCTCCTCATGATCGGTTGAACCGGTAGACTTACGCCTGGTACCCTTTCTTCCTCCTGCTGCTGCTGCTGCTGCTCCGTCTGATGAGTCATCACCTACCGAGGCTCGGCGACGGCGACCCCTGCCAGCTGTAGCACCACTTGTAATATTCGTAGTCTTAGTAGTATCAGTAGTAGTAGAAGCAGTAGTAGTAGTAGTAGCAGTGTGAGAGTGGCCGTTCATCATCCCTTCTGTCGTTGTCGGACAGCTGCTGCTGCTGCTGCCAGCGGCTGTTGGCGTTGCGGGCGGGGAAGAGGGGAAAGCGCCAGCTGTCGCCTTCTTCGTCTTCTCCAGTTCTTTCCTCTCCTTCCTCTTCTGCCTCCTCCTTTTCCTTCCTCCTTCCCCACCTTCCCCTCCATCACCGCATTCCCCGCCGTCTACGAATAAGGTATCAAGCAGTAACGCCGCCCCCTCTCTCACCCTTCGCTCCGGATGACACAGCGCCACCAGCGTCGAAGACAGCACGCGCGTTAATGGATCTGACCACAAAAACTCGTTTTGGGTAGGGAGGGAAGCAGGGCTGGTCTTCAGTGCCGTCACAATGGTAACGGCCGCAGAGAGGGCGTTGACCTGGGCGATGGTAGGCACGAAGGAGGGAGAGGAGGAGGGAGGGAGGGAGGAAGGGGAGGTGGAGAAGATGTGGGAGAGGGCGAGGAGGGAGGAGGGGCCATGGCGACGGGTGAGAAGGAGGTGGAGGGCGTGAGAGAGAAGGGGAGCGTTAGCATCCTTCAGGACACGAGGGGGAAGAGAGAGGAGACGGACAAGGAGAGGATCAGGCACGCTGCTGCTGCTGCTGCTGCTGCTGCTGCTGAGGTTGCTGCTGGCCGGGAGGTGTTGCAGGAGGGGGATGAGGGGTCCTAGAAGGAGGGAGGGGGGGAGGTGATGCGGCGCGGTGGTTGAGGAGGAGAGAACGTCAAGATAGAGGGGGAGGAGGGCTAGGGCCAAGGAGGGGAGGGAGGAAGGGAGAACAGGCGCTGGGGGAGTGCTCGAAGAGGGAGACTTATTCTGCGTTCGTCTCCTCTGTCCCTTGGTCGGATGTGCCCTCTCCCCTCCATCCTCCCTCCCTCCCTCCTCCGCGTCCTCGTGCATGGCGAGCTGCACCCACCCCAAGACATGCGATAGAACCACGGTCTGCTCCTCTTCATCCCCTTCTTCCTGCCCTCCCTCCCTCCCCCCCTGCATCAGTCGACGAAGGAGAGGAAGTACCTTAGGGACAGATGACGCCTGCGCGACAGCTGCTGCCAACGTTACCCGTGCTCTTGTAGCAGCAGCAGCAGCAGTACTAGCAGTATCGATAGCAGCGGCAGTGGAAGAAGGAAGGTGAGAGAAAAGGGGGTGAGGTAGAGACAAGAGCGCCTTCAGGGCCGCCTGATGGACGGCCAGCACGTGTCCCTCCTCCTCGTCCTCCTTCTCTGCCTTCCCCCCTTCCTTCCTCTCCTTCCCGTCCCGGGGGAGGATTAACAAGCTCACCAGCGCTGGAATCAGATTCTCTACTACTGCTGCTGCTGCGGCTGCTGCTGCCCCTTCCTCCTCCTCCTCCTCCTCCTCCTCCTCCTCCTCCTCCTCCTCCGTCTTCTTCCCTAAAAGCCTCTCACGTAAGAAACCGACGGCAGACACAAGCTTCAAGAGCACCTCACTCGCAGAACTACAGCTTTCTCGTTGCTGTTGCTGCTGCTGCTGCTGCTGCTGCTGCTGATATTTCCCTCCCTTTCTCCCTCCTTTCCTCCGTCCTTTCCTCATGAGGGCATTCCATTGCCGTAGACTTTTACTAAGGGCAAAAATGACAGCAGGCAGGCCGGCTCGGGTGAGGAGGGGGAGAATAATGTCCTCCTCTGCAGCGCGTGCAGCAACTGCAGCATCATCGTCATACACGCATGCCAGCACCACGTCTTCCCCCCCGTCCTCCTCCCCCTCCTCATCCTCATCCTCATCCTCCTCTTCCTCCTCCTTCCTCCCCCACATCTTTCCCACCGCATCTAGAGCCTTCAACCTCTTCCCTCCCTCCGACAAATGCAAACCCAAGAAAATATCCTCCTCCTCCTCCTCCTCCTCTTCCCTCCCATCCTTCTCCGCCTCCTCCTCGCCCTCCCTCCCCATCAGCAACGCAACACTTTTTTCATGAGCTGGTTGGCTCTTCGTATAACTCAACGCAAGCCCAAATGCCTCCTTCTCCCTCTCCCTCAATACTCTCAACACCACCCTTCTTCCTTCCCTTCCTCCCTCTTTCCCTCCGTCCTTTCTTCCTTCCCCTCCTCCCTCTTCCCCTCCCTCCCCGTCTGTCTTTGCCAAGGATAAAATCAAAGCTGGCATCAGAGCCGGAATACAGGGTAATGGGCGAAGGGCAAACAGGAGGGAGAGGAAACGCGTGGGTTCGACTTTGCCCTCCTTCACGCCCTCCATTCCTACCTCGAGAAGAGCGGGGATGAGATGGGTCTGCAACAGAGGTTGTGAATGAGCAAGCGACAACAACGCTGACACCAACGAGGAAGGGAGGGAGGGAGGGAGAAAGGGCTTCGCACATTGCGGAGGCACCCTCGTCAGACCCTGAGAATGCATCACGGCCGCCATGGTCGCGATTCCCTCCTTCCCTCCCTCCCCCTCACCCTCCTTCAACCCCTCCCCCAGGGCCTGCATTAAAGCCCCAGCCGCCGTCGGCGAAAAGGATGTGGTGGACGCAAGCTTACTCAAGGCCATGTACGAGGCTAGTTTGAATTCAAACGGGGCCGTTTTGGCCTTAACGGCTCGAAGGAGTGGAGGGAGGAGGACACGCATACCCTGTTCGGTGACAGGTCCCATTTTTTCAAGTGTCTCCAGGAGCAGTGCAGAGTAGAGGGAGGCCAGGCGAGGATGGTTAGGGAGGGTGGAGTGCTGCCAGGCGTCTTGTGTGGTTAGAAGGACAAGGGAGAGGAAGCCTGTTTCCTTTAGGCAGTGACGGACGAGGGCGGCACGGGCGAGGATGGGAAGGGGGGCGGGGGGACGGTGAGGGGGGTGGAGGAGGGGCCGAAGGAGAGGGGTCCAGAGAGCTGAAGGCTTTCCTCCCCCATTTCCTCCTCCTTGTGGGTAGCCATCAAGACGGAGAAGCATGACGACACGCGTAAAGATGGGAAGGTCGTGATAGGGTAGGAAGCATTTAAGAAGGGGGTCTACGCAGTGGCTTTGGACTTGGTATTTCCTGATGAGATATTCTATGACTTGGATGGCTGCTTCCTGATCGGCGAATGGAGATAGGAGCCTCAGGCATTTGATCATGGCGGCGTCTAATTGATGGTTGGCTTCCCGTGTTTGGAGCTCGCGGACGAGGGATTGGGATTCGTCCGAGAGGAGGGTGGAACGGAAGGGGGTAAGGCGGGGTTCCCTCTCTGTTAGGAGAGCGAGGCCATCGCAGGCGAGTTGGTGGATGGTGTACGTGTCGATGTCTGCGGCTTCTTTACTGTCAAAAAGCAGAGAAGGACGTTGTTGGCCCCCGCGGCGAGAGGATTGGATTGCTAATTTTGGAAAGCATGGGAGTGTTCCGGGGGGGGGAAGGGGTGAGATAGGCAAAGCAGACAGGCAGCACTCTCCACCACCCAAAACGTGCCCACTACCCTCCAGACAAAGACAAAACGGTCACAGCACTCCAATAATTGCGACATTGTATATCTGCCTATTTCTACGTCTTGACATGTAGATCTACCCCATCCGCATACAGGTTTGTGGGTCGACATACCTGATGGAGGGACCCCGCCTGCTGCCTGCGCCGCCGCTAGTTGCTGGTTCAGGGAAGACACCATCGCTGGCTAGGCTCGAGGCCACGGGCACCAAGAAAGAGGTTTAATACTGCTTTTTCTTCTTGTACCTATGATTGCTTTGTGTTGCGTGTGTGTATGTGAGAGGATGAGCAGGATAAAAAATGTGTGGGCCGCGAAGATACTCGACTGGAGACGAAGAGACGACGATGAGTGAGTGGTGGGGTAAGCGGCTGGCTGGCGTTTAAGGAGGACAGGGTAGGAGGTCAAGAAAATAAGGGCTCATGATTCTATCACCACCAAGACAAACGATATATGTACTTCGTATCGCAGGCCAAAGGTCTGGCATCCATCCACCATGCACGCCAGAAAAACTGCGCCTGAAACCGTATGGCCGGATGGGGCATGCAGCAACCTGTTCCTCCACAATCCTGCTGAGGCATCGCTTCTGCTTGCCATACTTTTGCCAAACTGTTGATCCACGCTCGGTACACAGCCTTATTGCTCAATCTCGAACAATTCTTGGGCATTTCCTGACTATTTTCACTCCCTCCACCTCCACAAACCAACAGCGAGCAAGCCACGCCACGTCCCTTCATCATCATCACACCATGCCTTCCCGCAAAAGCGTGCGATTCGAGGACTTGGACGACGGCATCGAGGACGGCGTCTACGGCCTAAAGGTACGTACGGGTAAAGAAAAATCTTCTGCATGCATGCTCGTCGTTTTCCTATGGCGCGTAGTGCGAGCCCGGGATTTTGTATGTCTTGATGCCTCTCTGCGCCCCTCCTCCTATCCTGCCACTGTGTCACTCACACCGCCCCACCGCCACCTCTTCCAATCCCATCAAATGGTACAGGGCATGTTCAACAAGCTCTATGCCCAAGCGACTAGCTGCGGCAAGTGGGCCCGCAGCCACAGCAAGACGGTGCGTGAATGTCTGTATGGGGTAGATCGCAACATGTCCTTCCCACTCCTCGAAGCTCATCCCGCCCTCCTCTCTCCATCCCTCCCCCCCTCCAGGCCTTATCCTGGGGTTTGACCCTCGGCTGGTATTTCGCCATAACCACCATTTTGACTGCCATGCCCCTGATGTTGGAGCTACAAAGAGAGCAAGCAGTGTTGGAGATGGAGAAGGTCCAAGTGAAGGAATTGTTGGCCCAGGGATACCCGCCTCAAGAGCTTCAACGGATGGGGATGACCTTAGAGCCGTCCGTGCTGCAGGGAGGGAATGAGAAACAGCGTTAAGTGAGCGAGGAGTATGGATGCTTGGAAAGGTGGGAGGAAGGGGAGGAAAGAAGAGGAGAATGGGCGGTGTATGATATAAGTCGCAGGTAAAGGAGAAGGAGAGTCCGTGAGAGGGAAAACGAGGCGGAAGAAGGAGAATGATCGACAGATAGAGGGAGAGAGAGAAACGGAATGAAGGAGAGTGGAAGAGCGAGGTAGGGCTTGGTTGGTGTACAAAATGATGGGTGAGGTGAGAAGACATGAGGACTGAGACGGACGAGAGTTGAGCGAGAGAAGGAGAGAAATATCGAGAGAAATAGCGAGAGAGAGATGGCGAGGGACGATGGGGATGCACACACACAGACAAAACGTGCCAAGCCAAGGAATTTTTTTAAAAAGACAGCAATGGAAACGAGGAAATGGATTTCCGTTGATTGCCCGGTCGTACGAGTCGAGTTCAAAACAGCAACCTTGCCATCACCCACCAAAATTCTTCCAGTTCCTATCTGTACATATATCTCACAAATGTCAATTTATAACAATCAATAAGGAGGCATCCCCCAAACCGGCTCGTCCTCCTCGGGCAACATACGGACTATAAAACCTTCCTCCTCTCCATCATTCCTGTCCTCCTTCCCCCCCACCCGTCCCCACATCAATACTAAACCACCTTCATCCTCTTCTGTATGAACCAGTCGATCAGACAATAGCAGCCCTACATGCGATCTGACCAAACCAAACCGAGGCCGTCCTCCCCCCCTCCCTCCATCCCTCTCTCCTTCCCTTCCCTCCCGTCCAGCTGCTGCTGCTGCTGCCAATCTTCTTTTTTTGGTGGTGTTCAGAGGATGATACAACCTTCCCGACCTCGAGGAGATATAAACAGAAGAGGGATCAAACTCTTGCTGCAGATTCCCCGCATACACCAATGCCGTCTCTCCCTCCTTCCCTCCATCCTCTCCTCCCTCAGTCGGCCCCTGAACGAAGTCATGGAAGACGACAGGCATGTCAGCAGGGAGAATAAAGTTCATTTCTTTTCCACAGGGAGAGATGAAGGGGTAGGAAGTATGTAGGCCCGTATCATTGCAGCGTATCTGGCGGAAAAAAAAATTGAGGAACTGCGGGAAAAGAGAGGGAAGGGAGAGAGGGTCAATGACGAGAACAATATGTAATGGGTCGATTTCCAGCAGAAATAAAATTCGCTAACTCCCTTACCACCTACCTTGTCATCCTTCAAGCAAGATGTGAGATTTTTCACCCGGCTTTCCTCCAGGTACAAGCGTCCCTGCAGGTCTACTGTATAGAAATAGTGCCGCTTTAGAGCCTCTTGCTCGTAGAATGACGGAGGTTGGATCTGCTTTTGTTGCCAGGATTCCAAGTAGGCGTCTTCGGACGATCCAGAAGAGAAGAAAGAGAGGCAAGAATGTGTCGGTCTGGTAGGAACGTGGAGTTGAGTAGGAAGAATGGTGTGAGGGAGGGAGGGCGGACGGGCAAGGGCGTAGGAGCTGGCTAGCGAGGGGAAGACTTTACATAAGTGTGGAGAGCGGTAAGGTGGGTTACCAAGAAGATATACGACTTCATTTCCAACTTCTACCGCTGCTACTGCCGCTGGTCTTGATGCGCTTTTGTCATACAAAGAGGGAATGGAGAAGGGAAGGCACGTGGCGGCGAAACAAGTACGTACCTCCGTGTCGGCGACCGCAGGACAAGGCCCAAGGCACGGAGCATTTTATCCTCCTGTGCGTGTGTGTGTGAGAGAGAGGGGTGAGCGCCATTGTTCTTGGTTTGGTCCTGAATATAGGAGAAAAACCATACAACAATAAACAATGCCAAGCAGACCAACCTCCTCACCCTACCTCTAACCAGTCCTCTCCCCCTCCTCTCTCGACTAGACACAGCGCCAGAACGCACAACAAAAGCCCGACGCACATATGACCTCTTCCTCGGCCGGCCCGCGCTTCGGACAGGCTGTCATAGGTCCTCCAGGGGCGGGAAAGACGACTTACTGCCACGGCATGGCCCGCTTCCTAGCCGCACGCGGACGTGCCGTGGCGGTGGTCAATCTAGACCCTGCAAATGACCGGCTGCCGTACGCAGTTGATATTGATGTGTCGGAGCTCGTCAATTTGGCGGTACGTCTCTCTCCTTCAGTCCTCAAGGGATGGGAGAACGCGTTTAGAGGGAGTGGGAGTCGGGGTTGTGGTGGGAGAGGAGGGATGAAATTGATTGACTCAGCGATCTCCCTGTCCGCTCCCCCTCTCCTCACCAAAGGACGTAATGGAAACACAGAACTTGGGGCCGAATGGCGGCTTGATGTATTGCATGGAGTATGTCGAGCAGAATCTGGACTGGCTTTTTCAGCGCTTGGAGGCGTTGCAGGGGAGGCGGTATATGCTGTTAGACTTCCCCGGACAGGTACGTGTCTAGGTGGAGGCATGAAGTATCTATGGAGGGAGAGGATATCCTTATCTTTTTATTCAGACCTGTTTGCCCTTATCTAGCCCATCGATCATTCTCATGGCGCTCCCTCTCCCTCCTGTCCCTCCCTTCATTCCTCCCTTTCATCCATTTTTTTTTCACGCCTTCAATGCAGGTGGAGCTGTACACGCACGGAAATACGGTGCAACGACTCTTAAAGCGCTTGGAGCAATGGGGATGTCGCCTGACGACCGTGCATCTCATCGATGCCCATCACTGCAGGTACGTGTGTGACTCACCTGCCTTCTCTCTATTATGTGGGGGTGTTTATCATTTCCCCTCCTTCCAGCCTCCCTACCCACTCCGAGTTTATTCATTGTCTCTTTTTTTCTTGCCAATGACCACGCAGCGATGCCGGTAAATTTATCTCGGCGACATTGATCTCTCTCACGACCATGGTGCGGCTAGAACTACCTCACGTAAATGTGTTAAGCAAAATTGACTTGATTGAAAGCTGCGGTCGTTTGGCTTTCGATTTGAATTTTTATACTGATGTTATGGAGGTTCGAAATTTGTTGCCGTACTTGGAGGCAAGACCCATGGATCCACGCAAGAAAGATAATGAGGAGGATGACATGGAGGAAGAGGTGGGGGAGGAGGAGGAGGAGGAGGAGGGGCAGATGAGGGGAGGTATGGATAGGATGTTTGCAAGGCGGTATCATAAACTGAATGAGGCCATGTGTGAATTAATCGAGGACTATTCATTGGTGGCGTTTCATCCGTTGAACATCGAGGACGGAAAATGCATAGCTCGTGTCTTGGCGGTGGTTGATAAATGCAACGGGTATTTGTTAGGGGCAGAAGAGAGGGCAAAGCAGGGAGGCGGGGAGGCGGCATTGCTGTCGACGCTGGCCGGGTTGGCGTTTCGGGCACAGCCGGATGCAGACCGCGTCAAGGATGTTCAGGATCGATATATGGATAAGGAGGATGGGGTGGAGAGCTAAGACTATGTATGTATCTTATTTCAACAAAATGATTAAATCAAGTAACCATCTTATCGAGGCAGATTTTTGAATTGTTTGGAATGACATTGTTTTTCAACAAGTATTACTTGTTCTTTACTCTCTGACTTTTTATATATGATGAGGGAAAATAAAAAATAAAAACTAAAATTGTAAAATCTAAGAAATCAATCAAATTAACAAAAACAATGAAGAAATAATGGCCACTATATGAGTAAATGCATAAGCGTCTTTCATTTTTTATCTCGGAGCTTCACAAAAATCCTGCTCTGGATACCACCCCGTACACCATACCCCATCGCTTCTAATTCATAGGACCCTGCCATGAGAATACAGCGTGCCATTTTTCATTTTCATCATTCACTGAGTTAATTATTCGTAAGATCGAGCTTGTTACTTTTCTTTTTTTGAAATAAATTGAGATTCGAGAATGCTAACGTGGTCCAGATCCAACCTCCCCACTTTCCGCGATACATGAAGGCGACGACGAGGTCTTGTTGCTAACCGCCGACCCAACCCCAACAACACGGCAATCACAACGCCTATTCCACCCCCTTTCACAGGTGCCCAGCGTTGGAGTAGACAACTCGGTGCGCCTCGTGCTGTGCCAGGGAACTGGCATCATGCTTTCCTCGGCTTCAAGCCTGCGGCAGCGCGCGACGACCTCCCCCAACTACGCCTTTTCAGCAGCCAATTTCTTCCTTCCCCGCGCCTGCATCACCAGCACCAATAGCGTAAGCACTGGCAGTAGCAGTGATCGTAGTAGAAGCGCGGCGACGCCTGTTTTCCAGCGGACACAAAGCACCATCCCTGCTGCCCGCTCCTTTTCCTCCTTTCCTCCCGCCGCGAGACCCTTCCGCCGGACCCGCTCGTCCCTCCCACTCTCCCAAACACGACAACAACGTCGTAGCATCGTCTCATTTTCTCCAGAATTAGGTCGTCGCCTAGGAATTGATGCTCGAAGACAGGCCAAGCCCTCACGGCCCTCGCAATTGATTGTCGTGGCTCAGTGCTTTACACCTCTTCAGGGCGTGATAATCCAACAGCTCCACCGGGAGCTTCGGACACGCATCGGGCATCAAATCCTCCGGCTACAGCACGTTTTACCCGCTAGCAAAGGTGTAGATAATCTGCTTGTGTTGCACATTGACGTGTATGAGCAGTTGTGGGCCCTGGACAAGGCCATCGCGGACCTGGGCACAAAGGACATGAAGCCCATGGTGATTGAAAGCTTTAATACTCTCATGTTGGGAATCGAGGGGAGAATGGCGATGGTCGTCGAGACTCTTATGGAAGGCTTGAAGGAGAGTTATAAAATGCAGGAAGAGGGGGCGCCGCCTCCTCCGGGTACGGATGCAGTCACCCCCATTGTGACTTCGCAAGTAGATCGGTTCCTGCAAGCTAGGATCGGCATTGGTATATACCCTCCCTCCCTCCCTCCCTCCCTCCCTCCCTCCCACCCTCTCTTGATCCCCTTCTCCATCAGAAGCCCTTTTCCGCTTTTCGTGTTCTATCGACACTCCTTTGATGCCCATCTCCTGACTGCCCGCTCCACCCTCCCCCCCTCCCCTCTATTCCTCCCTCCCTCCCTCCCTCCCTCTATCCCTGCCAGCCACTCTCATTCGGCATTACCTTGACATTATTAAGGACCCCGGCGCCCAGAACTTTGTTCCTCCTTCTACCACGCTCAACAGCAACGGCAGCAGCAACGGCAGCAGCAGTAAAGTGACTGAGGTCAAGGAAGAGGAGGAAGACGTGCCTTTGACGTTGCCCTCCCCCTCGGTCTCCTCCTGGCATAATTCCTCCTATGTAGTGAATAAAAAGTGGGGCTCGGTGGTGGAAAATTGTCGAATCAAGGAGTTGATTGAAGATTGTCGCGCAGAGGTGGAGGCGTTGTGTGAGCATTATTACCAAGGTAAACCCCCCTCCCTCCCTTCCTCCCTCCCTCCCTTCCTTTGGGGTCGATGGCCAAGGGACTGCGCGGGCTCCTTACG
>Ga0160419_100077_pt1 | contig 64789 bp, 52 predicted proteins | sample CelAP2metagpilot_2_FD_108196 | JGI IMG/M metagenome (GOLD analysis project Ga0160419, IMG submission 108196) | Phycosphere-associated microbial communities from Cellana algal ponds in Kailua-Kona, Hawaii, USA - Cellana AP2-4-25 metagenome pilot ...
GAAATCGCACCAATCAGCGCACAGGACACGGTTGCAACCACGCCCAGGCCGCCGCGCAGGTGACCGATGAAGATATTGACGAAGTTCAGAAGACTGGCCGCAATGCCCGACACAGACATGATCGTCCCTGCCAGCACGAACAGCGGGATCGCCAGCAGGACGGGATTGCCCAATTGCTGAAAGCCCCAGAGCATATTGCCCTTCATCACCACGTCGCCGACGAAATACATCACCATCAGGCCAGCGCCGAAACAGTAGGGCAGCGGCACGCCAAGCGTCAGAAGAACGACCAGCACAAATACCGCGAGAAGCGCAATCTCGATCATCTCAGAGTTCCTTTGGGGTAGAGGTGTTGGCCGCAATCGGCGACAGGAGGGCGCGGATGTGCTGCACCAGCTGCAAGGCGGTAAAGATCATCATCAGGGCCATGCCGATGAACAGCGCGGCATCCACGTAAAAGGTCGGCAGATAGAGCGTCGGGCTCTCGCGCCAGACCCGCTGTGAGTATTTCCAGAAATCCCACGCCCAAGATGTCAGCCACAGGCCAACGGCCAGGCTGATGACTTCGCCGATGACCGCCAGAACCTGATGCTGGCGCTCGCTCGACAGAAAGATCTCCAGCACATTGGCGCGAATATGTGTGTTCTCGCGAGAGGCGTTCACCGCCCCCAGCATGTACAGCCACAGCGTCGGGTAAAGCAGGCTTTCCTCAAGCCCCATGACCGGGATTTCCAGCACGTAGCGGGTGATCACCTGGACGAACTGACCCAGTGCGACCAGACATATCAGCACGGTTAGCAGGATACTGAAGGCACGGGTCATCTTCCCCTCCCATGTGTTGAGTGCAGGCCAGCTCTGCAGGCACTGCATTGGTGGGGCGACCCTCGCGATCGGAACGTATTAAGTCAAAGCGATTAAATTGATTAACGAATAGATTTTTGTTATGGGGTTGGAAAATGCTCAAGGATATCAATGGACCATGAATCTCAGCATCCGCCAACTTCAGGCCTTTCGTGAAGTGATGCGCAGTGGATCAGTCTCTGAGGCCGCCCGGATTTTGGGCCGGACCCAGCCCGCAATCAGCGCCCTTATCGCCAATCTGGAGGCAGAGCTGGAGATCGCGCTGTTTTTGCGGCAGCGGGGCAAGATGGTCCCAACGCCCGAAGCGCAGTATTTCCTCGGCGAGGCAGAGGCGATCCTGGAGCGGCTGAGCCTGTCAACGCGCACCATGCGGGAAATTGGCGCGCTGACGAAGGGCCGGCTGAACATCGCCTGCATGCCTGCCGCGGCAAACCTGCTGATGCCGCAGTTGTTGGGGGAGTTCCTGCAGGACAAACCGGATGTGCGCGCCTCGCTGATGATGAGGGCCTCGCCGGTGATCGAGGAATGGGTGGCCTCCCAGCAATATGACATCGGTCTCGGTGAGACGCCCAAACCATCTGCAGCGATCCGGACGGTGGATTTTCGGATGGAATGCGTCTGCGCCCTGCCAGCAGGCGATCCGCTGGCGGCCAAGGACCAGATCGAAGCGCGCGACCTGTCGGGCAAACCGATGGCTGCGCTGCAGGAAGGCCACCCCAACCTGATAGCGACACTTGCGGCCTTTGATCAGCAGAAATCCCGGTTTGAACACCGGTTTGAGCTGCGCACCTTTCATCCTGCCCTGACCCTGGTAGAGCGCGACCTTTGCTATTGCATCTGCGATCCGATCACTGCGGCGGGCTATCTCAATATCGCGCCCGGCCCCCGTCCGGTGGTGTTCCGGCCCTTTGCGCCGAATGTGATGCTTGATATCTCGATCATGCAACCGGCACACCGCCCGCCCTCTGCCTTGGCGGAAGAGTTTGTGAAACGGCTCAGTCAGGCGCTGGATGGTGTGGGGACGCTGTTGGCCGCTGATGCATCCTGACCCTAGGGGGCAGTCTCTGCGCTGTCATCCGCCGTCATCTGCGGATTGGCCCCCAGTTGATGCAACAGTCCCATGACCTCTTCCTGCCAGCCGATCTTGAGCCGCGACGCCAGCTGTGACAGAGGCCGGAAAATGGGAGAGACGATGGTGTATTCATAGCGAAACCCATGCGCCATTCTGCGAAACACGACCTGACCACCGGTCATGCTGATCTCTTGCTCTGTCACGGCGGTCAGCGGGTCTACAACCGACAGGCAGCGCCCGGCGCTGATGAAGGGCATCATCGGCAGGAAGAACTGGCTGTCCAAGACGACATTGGCTTGCGCGCCCACAGCCTGTAGCTGGGCCACGGTCTGTTTGTGGCTGATATGGGTGCTCTGCAAAAGCCCAAGCGGAACCCCGTCGAGATCCTCCCAGTCCGTTGTCTCTTTGGCGGCAAGGGGATGGTCGTGGGGCATTGCGCAATAACAATCCGCCGAAATCGTCTCCTGGCGGAACGTCCCACGCGAAGGGGCCCGCCCGATCATATCTGCGAAACCGAAATCAATGCCCTGGGTCGCGGCCAGTTCCCGGATCTGGGGGGAGGTCCGCGACGACAATGAGACGTGGATTTCGGGGTTGTCCCCGACACTGCGGCTGACAAAGCGGGGAAACAAAAAGGTGGACGGCCCCGGCATGCAGGCAAGGTTGAGACTGCCGCGTTGTCCTGCCTGCAGGCTCTTCATTGTGCCGGTCACGCTGTTCACCCGGTCCAGGATCTCACGGGTTTCGGCATAGAGATACTGCGCCTCTGGCACCGGAACCAATTGTCTGCCACGCCGCTCAAACAATTGGAGGCCAAGGGTTTCTTCAAGAGACCGGATCGCCAGGCTGACCGCTGGCTGGGTGCGGCCCAGCTTTTCTGCCGCCTCCGACAGAGAGGCAGAGCTCATCACGGCACGAAAGGCGGTCATCTGAGACAGGTTCATGTGGCCTCCTGTTGGTGGGAAAAATCCCATCTTCATTCATAAGCCAAACTTTGCTTAAGTGAAGATATTAAAATTTGTATTTATCCAACCTCTATCCCATGATTAGGCGATAACGTGCCGGTGCACCAAGACCGGCCAACCAACAGGAGAGTTCAATGAGTTTCATTTCCCGACTGAGCGGCGCCGTTGCTGCGGTTGCCCTTCTGGCCGGAGCCGCAGCCGCCCAGAGCCCGACATTCTTCCGCATTGGTACAGGCAGTGCCGGTGGTACCTACTTCCCCATCGGTGGGACCATCGCAAACGGCATTTCCTCGCCACCCGGCGCGCGCCCTTGCGATCAGGGTGGTCAGTGTGGCGTTCCCGGCCTGATCGCGATTGCCCAATCCACCACTGCTTCTGTGTTCAACAACACCGCAGTTCAAAACGGCGAGCTGGAGGCCGGTATGGCAGCAGCCGACGTGACCCGCGCCATGTATCTGGGTGAGGGCAAGTTCGAGGGCAAGGCGCATCCGAAACTGCGCATCGTGGCAAACCTCTACCCCGAAGACCTGCACTTGGTGCTGCCCAAGGGCCAGTCGCTGGGCGATCTGGGTGATCTGGCAGAAAAACGTGTTGGCATCGCGCAGGCCGGCTCGGGCACGCAAGTCGCTGTGCTGCAGATGCTCGAAGCCTGGGGCGTCACCCGCGACAACATGGACGAAGCAGAGCTGAACAACAGCCAGTCCGCAGAACGGCTCGCGGATGGTCAGTTGGATGGCTATTTCTATGCCGCAGGTTGGCCGGTTTCCGCGATGGTGCAGCTTGCCACCACCAAGGGCATGGAACTGCACAGCTTCACGGATGAGGACCTGGCCAAGATCAACGAACTGATCCCTGCCTATATCCCCTCCAAGATCCCGGCCGGCGTTTACGAAGGCGTTGACTACGAGGTCAAGACCCCTGCGGTTTCGGCGCTTCTCGTGGTTTCCTCTGACCTGCCGGAAGAGCTGGTCTATGGCATCACTCAGGCGCTGTGGAACGACAACACCCGCAAGCTGCTCGACAATGGTCATGCCAAGGGCAAGCAGATCACCCCGGACACTGCGCTGGATGGCATCGCTGCACTGGGCGTGCCGCTGCATGCTGGCGCTGAGAAGTTCTACAAGGAAGCCGGTCTGCTCGACTAAGACCGCGCGCACCTGAAAACCGACCCTCTCCCCCCGGGCGGTCGTCAGCCAATGACGCCGCCCGTTTTTTACTCCCTTGCATCCAGAAAGGTGAGCAATGAGCGACACATCGCACATTGAGGCGCGAGACCTCACCGCAGAAGAACTCGCCGCGATTGAAGAAAAATATGACGAAGGCGCCGCGACGCGTCAGGTCTCGGACGGGTTTGCGAAGTTCCTGCGATATGTCGCGCTGGCCTTTGCCACCTATCACTACCTGACAGCGGGCTTTGCCCTGCCGCCGGATTTCTGGCACATGGGCTGGCATCTGTCGGGGTTGTTCATCCTGACCTACGCGCTGTTTCCCCTGTTCAAATCCAAAGGCGACAAAGGGGCCAAAGGCGGCGCCTTCCGTCTGGGCGGGGTGCCCTATTTCGACATCCTTCTGATGATGCTTGGCACCGCATCTGCACTGTATCTGGGGTTTGCCTGGCATGGGGTGCCTGCGCTTGGCATTGAAGAGCAGACCTTTCGCATGGGCAACCCCAACACCTATGACATGGTGTTCGGCTGCATCCTTATCCTGCTGGTTCTGGACATTGCCCGCCGCACGCTTGGCTGGATCCTGCCGCTGATTATCAGCGTGTTCATTGCCTATGCGCTGTTTGGCCCCTGGTTCCCGGGATTGCTGCAACATCCAGGCGTAAAGTTCCGCACCTTTGTGTCCTCGATGTATTTCCCGCAGGAAGGCATCTTTGGGGTCACTCTTTGGGTGGTGTCGACCATCGTGTTCCACTTTGTGCTGTTTGGCGTCATCGCGCAGCGCACCGGATTGGGACAGCTGTTCATCGACAACGCAACCATTCTGGCAGGCCGCTACACCGGTGGTCCGGCCAAGGTATCCGTGGTGTCCTCTGCCTTCTTCGGCACCATCTCCGGCTCATCGGTGGCCAACACCGTATCCACCGGAGCGCTGACAATTCCCAACATGAAACGTCTGGGCTATCCCGGTCATTTCGCAGGCGGGGTAGAGGCCGCGGCCTCGGCCGGGGGGCAGATCACGCCTCCGATCATGGGGGCTGCTGCCTTCATCATGGCCGAGTTCCTCGAGGTGCCCTACACCACCATCGTGATTGCGGCGATCTTCCCGGCGCTGTTGCATTATGTCGGCGTCTTTGCCGTCGTACACCTGATGGCCCGTCGCCTTGGGCTCAAGGGGATGTCGGCCGAGATGCTGCCGAAATTGGGCGCAGTCTGGCGCGATGGTTGGGCCAATCTGGTGCCTCTTGTAGGGCTGCTGGCGGTGCTGTTTTCGGGCTACACCCCCTATATGTCGGCCTTCTGCGGCATTTCGCTTGCGCTGATTGCTGGCATGAGCCGCATCAAGACACCGGCAACGCTGATCTATCCGGCACTGTTTATCGGATTTGTGGTCTGGAAATATCTGGGCGGCGGGTTTGAGCCGGGCATGTCGGCCCTTCTGGTGGCAGGCGCCGTGCTGGCCTGTTTCAATCCGCAGACGCGCACGACGTTGCCAGAGATGGCCGATACGCTGGAAACCGGTGTGAAATACGCGCTGGCTGTGGGCGCTGCGTCGGCGGCGGTGGGCATCGTGATCGGTGTCATCAACACAACCGGCGTTGGTTTCCGGATCGGCTTTATGGTGACGCAGGCGGCGGCGAACCTTGGCTCTGACCTGCACGGGCTGTTTACCTTCGGCGCGTGGGAGCTGTTCTCGGTTGCCGATCTCACCCTGTTCATCAGCCTCGTTTTCATCGCAATTGCCTGCATCCTGATGGGGGCGGGCGTGCCGACCACGGCGCTTTACATCATGCTGGTCTCGGTGGCACAGCCTGCGCTGGCGCAGCTGGGCATCCCGCCAATCGCGAGCCATATGTTCGTGCTCTACTACGGGGTCGTGGCCGAGATCACACCACCGGTCTGTACCTCTGCCTATGCAGCGGCGGCGATTGCGAACTCCAACCCCTTCCGCACTGGTCTGTCGGCCTTCTCGCTCGGGCTTGGCAAGGTGGTGGCGCCGATGGCCTTTGTCTATGCGCCTGTCTTGCTGTTCGTGTCCTCCACCGGGTTTGACCTGTGGGAGTTCACCTACACCGCCGCGAGCTGCATCGCCGGGGTGATCGCCCTGTCCGCAGCTGTGGTTGGCTACTGGCTGGCCCCGATGGGGGTGGCATTCAGGGTGTTGATGGCGATCGCGGGTCTGGTGTTCATCGCACCGTCCTTGCAGGCCGATCTCGTTGCCTTGCTGATCGCAAGCCCGGCAATCATCAGCCAGCTGGTGCAATCCCGCGCAGCCAAGGCACAGGCGGTCTGATCTGATGCAGGAACAGGTTATCGTCCTGGGCGCAGGGGCCATTGGCCTCTGCACTGCCCTCTCCTTGGCTGAACGCGGCCTCTCGGTGCGGCTGGTGGATCGTGGCGCGCCGGGGCAGGAGACATCTTATGGCAATGCCGGGGTGATTTCCCCCTGGTCCATCATTCCCCAGTCCATGCCAGGCACCTGGAAAAAGATCCCGGAAATGCTGTTTGGCAAATATCGCCCCCTCAGCGTGCGGCCGACCTACTGGCCGCGCATGGTCCCCTGGGGGCTGGAGTTCCTGCGTCACGGTCGCGCTGACCGGGTGCGCGAGATCTCCGACGGGATGGAAGCGCTCTGCATGCCCTCCATTGATCTTTACCGCAGGCATCTGGCGGGCACCGGGCAGGAACATCTGGTCAAGGACAGCGCCTATGTCCACGCTTTTCGCCAGATCAATCCGGATGTGCTGACGTCGATTGACTACCGCATCCGGCAAGAAAAGGGGGCGCAGCTGGAACTGGTGGGCGCCGATCAGTTGCGCCAGATCGAACCCGCCCTGTCGTCAGAGTTTCAGGCGGCTGTCCTGATCCACAATCAGGCCCGTGCCCTGTCGCCGGGCCGCATCATGGAAGTTCTCGCAGACAAGGCCCAAAGGCTGGGTGTCGAGATCCTGCGCCAGTCAGTCACTGCGCTGTTGCGAACGGAAACGGGCTGGACCGTCCAGTGCGATGGCGACACGCTCACAGGTGACAAGCTGGTCATCACCATGGGTGCCTGGTCGGCTGAACTGCTGAAGCCACTGGGGATCTCTGTCCCGCTTGCGGCAGAGCGTGGCTATCACCTGGAATTTCAGGCCGCCGGGATCGATTTGAACAATTCCGTCATGGACACAGACGCCAAGTTCGTCGCCAGCACGATGGAGGGCGGGCTGCGGGTTGCGGGTCAGGCTGAATTCGCAGCGGTCGACGCCCCCGTCGATCCCGCCAAGGAGGCGCGCATGCGCGCCCAGGCCAAGGCGGCATTCCCGGATCTGGACACAGAGACCGCAACCTTCTGGATGGGGCGTCGCCCTTCGTTCCCGGACAGCTTGCCGATGATTGGAGAGTTCCCCGATCATCCGGGCCTCTTTGCCGGGTTTGGCCATTCCCACTACGGGCTGATGATGGCGCCCAAAACGGGAGAGCTGCTGGCCGACATGCTGAGCGGAAGGGCCCCGAACCTTGATTGTCGCCCTTACGAAACGACCCGCTTTAACTGACCCTGAAACCCCAGAAGAAGAGGCATGATTGATGTCTGAAAACGTGATTGGTGTGCTGTGTCTGGACACCCATTTTGCCAAGCCGCCGGGCCATATCCGCTGTGTGAACAGCCAGCCGTTCAAGATCATGAAACACCTGGTGCGCGGCGCCACGATTGCAGAGCTTTTGGAGCGCCCGAGCCTTGAATTCTTTGCCCCGTTCATCGAAGGCGCCAAGGCGCTGGAACAGGCAGGCTGTGCTGCAATTACCGGCAGCTGCGGGTTCATGGCGCTTTACCAAAAGGAACTGGCCGAAGCGGTTTCCATCCCTGTGTTTTCCTCCAGTCTGATCCAGATCCCTCTGATGCATCAGATGGCAGGCGGCAAGGGCAGGGTCGGGGTCATCACCGCGCGCCAGTCTGCCCTGACCGATGCCCACTTCGAAGCCGTCGGTGCCGGGCACGTGCCGGTCGCGGTTGCAGGGATGCAGGACCAGCCCGAATTTTCCAGCGTGATCCTCAAGGATGAGAAAACCGACATCGACGCAGATCTGCTGGCAGAGGAGCTCTGCGCCGTGGGGCGGGATCTGGTGGCGCGCTATCCCGATGTGACCTCCATCGTGCTGGAATGCACGGATCTGCCGCCTTATGCGCACAAGCTGCAACAGGCGATCGGCCTGCCGGTGGCGGATCTGACAACCCTCTCTGCGATGGTGCATGGGATCGTGTCGCGGCAGGCCTACACCGGACAGCTTCAATACGACTGAGACCGCAGCAGGGCGCAATAGCCTGATCGCGCCGACAGTATCACCAGCAATACAACAACGGGCCTGCGGGCCCGTTTTTCCTGTGCCCGCACAAATAGAGGATTGCTTGAGGTTCATATTTCGATAAAACGCGAAATATGGAACAAGTGATTCCCCTCCGCCTGTCCGTCCTTGGACACCCTCAGCGTCTCGCGGTGTTTCGGCTGCTCATGCGCCGTTTCCCCGATCGTGTGCCCGCTGGCGAGATCAGCACTGCACTTGATGTGAAACCCAGTACGTTGTCGTCCTATCTGTCTGCTTTGATGCAGGCCGGGCTGGTGACGCAGACCCGCGAGGGCACCTGGCTGTACTATCAGGTCGACATGGGCGGAATGCGCGAAACACTGGATGCGCTGATGCGCGACTGCTGCCGTGGCCGCCCAGAACTGTGCCTGCCGTCCACTTCATCTCTGCCAGAGCCTGACAAGGCGCCGATGCCCAGCCGTCCCTATAATGTGCTGTTCATCTGCACCGGAAATTCGGCCCGTTCCATCATTGCCGAGTGTCTGTTGCGCAGTGTCGGTGGAGGCCGCTTTGACGTCTATTCTGCCGGAACGCTGCCGTCCTCCAGACTGAACCCCTTTGCGCTCGAGGTGCTGCGCAGCAAGGGGCATAATCTCTCTGGCTTGCGCGCCAAAAACCTGGGGGAGTTCATGGGTGCAGATGCACCGCGCTTTGATTTTGTCTTTACCGTTTGCGATCAGGCCGCAAACGAGGAATGCCCCACCTGGGAAGGTCAGCCGATATCTGGCCATTGGGGCATGCCCGACCCGGTCAAGGCCGAGGGCACCGAGGCAGAGCGAAGTCTCGCGTTTCAGCAGGCCTACGGAACCCTGAAAAACCGGATCCTCGCCTTTGCGGCGCTGCCGCTGGCAGAATTGGACCGGATCTCATTGCAAAATGCGGTGGATGACATCGCCCGCAACCACTGACTGCGCCTGCAACCCAGCGCGGCTCAGGACAAAGGAATGAACATGACTGTATATGCTCTAAATGGCCTTGGCCGGATGGGAAAACTGGCCCTGAAACCGCTGCTGGAAAGCGGAGCGGAAATTGCCTGGATTAACGACGCGGTCGGCTCGCCCGAGATGCACGCGCATCTGCTGGAGTTCGACAGTGTTCATGGCCGCTGGCAGGCGGCGTTTTCTCATGATGCCGACAGCATCACCATCGACGGCACCCGCCTGCCGGTCCATTGCACACAGCGCATCGAGGATCTGCCGCTTGAAGGTGTCGATGTGGTCATCGATTGCACCGGTGTCTTCAAGACCGAGGCAAAGCTGGCGCCTTATTTCGACGCGGGCGTCAAAAAGGTCGTCGTCTCAGCCCCGGTCAAGGACGGGGATGCGGCCAATATTGTCTATGGCGTCAACAACGACGTCTATGAACCGGCCCGCCACCGCATCGTGACCGCAGCGAGCTGCACCACCAACTGCCTGGCCCCGGTGGTGAAGGTTTTGCACGAGGAAATCGGGATCAAACATGGGTCGATCACCACGATCCACGATGTGACCAACACCCAGACCATTGTGGACCGTCCGGCCAAGGATCTGCGCCGCGCGCGGTCGGCTCTGACCTCGCTGATCCCGACCACAACTGGCTCTGCCACCGCGATCACGCTGATCTACCCGGACCTCAAGGGCAAGCTGAACGGCCATGCTGTACGGGTTCCGCTGCTCAATGCCTCGATCACCGATTGCGTTTTTGAACTGGACCGCGCGACCACCGCGGAAGAGGTGAACACCCTGTTCAAGGCCGCCGCCGAAGGCCCGCTGGCCGGTATCCTTGGATATGAAGAACGCCCGCTGGTGTCAGCGGACTACACCAATGACACCCGCTCCTCGATTGTGGATGCACTATCGACCCTGGTGGTGAACGGCACGCAGGTGAAGGTTTACGCCTGGTATGACAATGAAATGGGGTATGCCCATCGTCTGGTCGATGTCGCCCGCATGGTGGGTGACAGCCTGTGACACCGGCCCCCAAAACAGCCGAGCCCCCAAAGGGGCTGTCGGCCTATGTGGCGGTGACCGCAGCCTATTGGGCCTTCATGCTGACCGATGGGGCGCTGCGGATGCTGGTTTTGCTGCATTTTCACACGCTGGGCTTCAGCGCGGTGCAGCTGGCCTATCTGTTTGTGCTGTATGAAGTCGCGGGCATGGTCACCAACCTGTCGGCGGGCTGGCTCGCCGCCCGGTTTGGTCTGACCACGACACTCTATGCCGGGCTCGCACTGCAGGTTGGCGCGCTTCTGGCGCTGTCACAGCTGGATCCCAGCTGGCAGATCGCAAGCTCCGTCGTCTTTGTGATGGTGGTACAGGGGCTTTCCGGCGTTGCCAAGGATCTGGCAAAGATGGCCTCTAAATCTGCGGTCAAGCTGCTCGCCCCCAAGGAGGGCGATGGCCTGTTTCGCTGGGTGGCAGTCCTCACTGGCTCCAAGAACGCGGTCAAGGGGCTTGGCTTTCTTTTGGGCGCGGCTCTTTTGGCTACGGTTGGCTTTGCCGGGGCCACGCTGGCTATGGCCGCTGTGCTGGCGGCGATCCTTCTTGCGGTGGGGCTGGCAATGCCGTCCGGTTTGCCAGCCGGGCGCAAGGATGCCAAATTCTCGGAAGTCTTCTCCAAGTCCGCAAATATCAACTGGCTGTCTGCCGCCCGCGTCTTTCTGTTTGGGGCGCGGGATGTGTGGTTCGTGGTTGGCATTCCGGTCTATTTCTACGCGGTGCTTTCAGATGGCAGCGCGGCGGGCAATCGCGCGGCCTTTTTCATGATCGGGACGTTCATGGCGGTCTGGATCATCTTTTACGGGGCCATTCAGGCTGCGGCTCCACGGCTGCTGCGCGCCGCCCAGCGTAGCGAGGCAGACCTGATCGCCGCAGCCCGCAACTGGGCCGCGCTGCTTGCGATTGTCCCTGCCGCGCTTGCCCTTGCCGTGCTGCTGGCCGGCGCGCCTGCCATGTGGCTGACAGTCCTGCTGGTGCTGGGGCTGATGGTGTTTGGCGGCCTGTTTGCAGTGAACTCCTCCCTCCATTCCTATCTGATCCTTGCCTTCTCAAAGGAGGAGCGCGTGACAATGGATGTGGGGTTTTACTACATGGCCAACGCGGGCGGGCGCCTGTTGGGCACGGTTCTGTCAGGGTTGACCTATCAACTCGGCGGGGTGCCTGCCTGCCTTGGGACAGCGGCGGCGATGGTTGCCGTCAGCGCGCTGGCAGCGGGGCGGCTCAATGACACCACAGAACGGAGCCACCCGGCATGAGCATCTTTGAACGCTATCTCAGCCTCTGGGTCGCGCTGGCAATGGTGGCGGGGATCTGCCTGGGCAATGTGGCGCCCGGGCTGGTCGCCGCCATCGCCGCCGCCGAGATCGCCAGCGTCAATCTGGTGGTTGCGGTTCTGATCTGGGCGATGGTCTATCCGATGATGATCGGCGTCAATCTCGCCAGTCTCAAGGACGTCGCCCGTCAGCCCAGGGGGCTGGCCATCACGCTTGTGGTGAACTGGCTGATTAAGCCCTTTTCCATGGCGGCGCTGGGCGTGCTGTTCTTCGAGGTGGTCTTTGCCCCCTTCATCGCGCCCGCTGATGCGCAGCAATATATCGCGGGACTGATCCTTTTGGGGGCAGCGCCCTGCACCGCGATGGTCTTTGTGTGGTCACAGCTCACCAAGGGGGACGAGAGTTACACGCTCCTGCAGGTGTCGGTGAATGATGTGATCATGGTCGTGGCTTTTGCCCCCATCGTGGCATTCCTGCTGGGTGTCACCGATATCGAGGTGCCGTGGAGCACGCTGATCCTGTCGGCGGTGCTGTTCGTGCTGCTGCCGCTTCTGGCTGGCCTGTGGACGCGACAGCGTCTTGCACACCAGGATCGGATCGATGGGTTTCTGGCCACGGTCAAACCACTGTCGGTCGTCGGTCTGATCGCAACCGTGGTGATCCTGTTCGGGCTACAGGGACAGGTCATCGTGGAACGCCCGACCGTGATCGCAATGATTGCAGCGCCGATCCTGATCCAGAGCTATGGGATCTTTCTGATCGCCTATGGCGCGGCCTATGCGCTGCGGGTGCCGCATCGGATCGCGGCCCCTTGTGCGCTGATTGGCACATCGAACTTCTTCGAGCTGGCCGTGGCCGTCGCCATCAGTCTTTTCGGCCTCAACTCCGGCGCAGCCCTTGCAACGGTCGTGGGGGTGCTGGTCGAAGTGCCCGTGATGCTCACCCTTGTGGCGCTGGCCAACCGCACCCGCCACCGGTTTGACACGCAAGGCGCAACAACTCGCCGCCGCACGCCGTTATGACTGGACCACAGGCGCCCCAAGCCGAGGGGCGCCTGATCTGCATCAGCCTTCGGTGCGTTTCATGGCCTGATGCTCATCCTCGACCAGACCAATTTTCCAATAGCCCGAGATATAGGTATCTGCGCGCGCCAATGCCTTTTCCTGATGCAGAAAGGCTCGCAGCGAACGGATGACACCGGACTCCCCGGCGATGCAGGTCTGCACCCGCCCGTCTGGCCAGTCCAGCGAGCGGATCAGCCGCTCCTGCTGGTCAGAGGCGTTCAGCGGATCGGGATGAACCAGCCAATGCATTTCAATGCCCACAGGGGCGTCAATGTCCTGCCGGTCAGCCGCATCGGTGATTTCGAAGATGGCGACCCCTTTGGCATCGCGTGGCATCGCCTCCAGCGTTGCGGCCGCCACCGGCAGGGCAGAAGGATCCGCCGCCACCAGATACCAATCTGCGTCAAACTGCGCGACCTTCACAGGGCCGGGACCCGCAAAGCCAAGAAAATCACCCGGCTGCGCGTGATGGGCCCAACGTGATGCCGGGCCAGTGTCACCATGAGCCACGAAATCAATGTCCATTTCCTGCAGATCTGGACGGTAATGGCGCACCGTGTAGGTCCGGCGCAGGGGCTGCTGGCCGTCCCGAAGCCGCGCAACAAACCCCTCCCGGCTTTCGCCCGGCTCGGGCAGCATCAGCTTGCAGTTGGCCCCCTCCCGCCCTTCTGGCAGCCCCGCCAGTTCAGGCCCGGCAAAGGTCACGCGGATCATGTTGGGGGTCAGCCGATAGGCCGTCTTGACGGTCAGGATGCGGGGCTGGGGGCGCGGGGGCTTGGGCTGAGACGGGGCGGAAGGGGCGTGTGTCATGCGGAAATCCTTAAACCTGACTAATAAAGTCAGAAATAGGCGCACACCCTCCACGATGCAAGTTGCCCATCGCATAGGCAGGTGCACAGGTTGCCCTGCAGGATCGCACAGGGGCTCAGGAATTGCCCTTTGCCGCCGACAGATAGCTGTCTAGTCTATCGATGAAACGCCCACCCACCGGAGAGCTCGAATGGCTGACAGATCACAAAACACGCCACTGCGGCTGGCTCTTGTTGCGCATGACGCCAAAAAGGACGCGCTGGTCAGCTGGGTGCAGGCCCATGCCGGGGATCTGACCAAGGCAGAGCTGTTTGCCACCGGCACCACGGGGGGACGTATCCTTGACCTGTTGCCGGATTTGAATCTGACGCGGTTGAAAAGCGGCCCGCTGGGCGGCGATCAGCAATTGGGCGCGATGATCTGCGAAGGGCGGCTGGACGGGCTGTTCTTCTTCATCGACCCAATGTCACCCATGCCCCACGATGTCGACGTCAAGGCGCTAAGCCGATTGGCCATCGTCTATGACCTTCCTTTTGCCAACAGCCCAAGCACGGCCGACTTTGTCTTGCGGGGGTTGATCGCGGATCACACGGCGGGCTGATCTGCAACTTTGCGCGGGTCGCGGCGCATTTTTTGCAACCTACTGTTATCGTTCGCGTTATTCTGAATTATTCGGCCTGCACTGCTGATCTTGGGCCGCCAAATGGGGCGATCTGCGCGCATCCCGCGCAAATAAGACGTTAAAATTGTAGCGGCCTTGGAACGGAAACCCATCTGGCGTGTTGTCCCCCCAAGACCTTCACTGAATGAACGTGAGCCACCCCAGAACTTGCTTTGGGCCCCCCTGCCACCGGCAGTGGATCGGATCGTTTCGGCCAAGACGTTCATTCCCGATTTTGACGGAGTGCCGAGTATGCGACCTGTTATTGCACTGCTGACGCCACCAGAACACCCCACCGGCGAGGCCCGTCTTCTGGCTGCTGCGCTGCGTCTGGCGGGGGCGCGGGTGGTCAAACAGCCTTGGACGCAACCGATCGACCGCGACTACGTCAATGGCATCGTGATCGTCGGCAGCGAGGTGGCCGAGAAGCCAGAGATCACCGCTGACAACGTGGTGCCCTTTGCCCAGTTCCAGAGCCACGGCTGGTCCGTTGTCCTGCCTCCGCATCTGCTGGACCTGCTACGTCACGACAGCGGCAGCCAGATCCCGGTCCTTGCGGTCAATGGCGGGTGCCAGTGGCTCAATCTGGCGCGGGGTGGCAGCATCTACAATGACGCCGCAGCCTTCTACGGGGTGGATCTCGACACCCGGCTGATGGCCCGGCAAGAGGTTTCTCTCATCAGCACCAGTGGCCTGCGTCGCGTGATGGACCGGCTGGAACTGGAGGTGAACTGCACCGTCAATCAGGCCGTCAGCGTTCTGGGTCGGGGGCTTCAGGTCGTGGGGCGCGATAGCAAGGGAATGATCCAGGCCGTCGAAGACCCTCACCACGCTTTCTTTGTGGGTGTTCAATGGGCGCCGGAATACCTGCTGCACAAACGGGCGCAGCGGCGTCTTCTTCGGGCATTCGTGCGGGCAGCATCTGCCATCGAAACCGACGCAGAGGTGCCGCATCAGGATCAGCGCACCGGCTGAGGCGCCACACATTCAACCAAACAAAACAAAAGCGCCCGGATCTCTCCGGGCGCTTTGGTGTTTTCAGTGTTGGGCCGGATCAGCCGATGATCGCGTTCAGCGTCGCGCTTGGGCGCATGATCGCTGCGGTCTTGGCCGGATCGGTGTGGTAGTAGCCACCCAGATCAGCCGCCTGACCCTGAACCGCCGCCAATTCGGCCAGAATGGCCTCTTCCTTGGCCGCCAGCTCAGCCGCGATGGGGGCGAAATGTGCCGCCAGTTCGGCATCATCACCCTGCGCAGCCAGTGCTTCGGCCCAGTAGCGGGCGAACCAGTAGTGGCTGGCACGGTTGTCCGGCTCACCCACCTTGCGCGAGGGCGAGCGGTTGTGATCCAGAATGCCCTGTGTCGCCGCCTCTGCAGCGGCACCCAGCACACCGGCCTTGGCGTTGCCCTTGCTGTCGGCGAGGAAGTTCAGCGATTCCCCGAGGGCGCAGAACTCACCCATGGAATCCCAGCGCAGGTGGTTTTCTTCGACCAGCTGCTGCACGTGCTTGGGGGCCGACCCGCCCGCACCGGTTTCAAACAGACCGCCGCCGTTCATCAGCTTAACGATCGACAGCATCTTGGCCGAGGTGCCCAGTTCCAGGATCGGGAACAGGTCGGTCAGGTAGTCGCGCAGCACGTTGCCGGTGATGGCGATGCTGTCCTTGCCTGCGGTGATGGTTTTCAGCGACTGGGCTGTCGCCTCACGCGGGGCGAGGATCTGGAACAGGTCGGATTTGCCAGCCGCTTCCAATGCGGGCTTCACATATTTGATCAGCTCCGCGTCATGGGCGCGGTTTTCGTCCAGCCAGAAGATCGCCTCGGAACCGGTCAGACGCTGACGATCCATCGCCAGTTCGATCCAGTTCTCGATCGGGGCTTTCTTCACGGTGCAGGAACGCCAGATATCACCCGCTTCGACCTCGTGGGAATGCAGCGTCTCACCATTGGCCAGCACAATGCGGATGGTGCCATCGGCAGGCGCTTCAAAGGTGGTCGGATGCGAGCCGTACTCTTCGGCTTTCTGTGCCATCAGGCCAACGTTCGCGACGGAACCTGCGGTGGTCACATCCAGCGCGCCGTTGGCTTTGAAGAAGTTGATGGTCTCGTCATAGACGGTGGAATAGCAGCGATCGGGGATCACGCAGTTGGTGTCGCCCTTGGCGCCGGTCTCATCCCAGCCCTTGCCGCCCGCACGGATCACCGCAGGCATCGAGGCGTCGATGATCACATCCGACGGCACGTGCAGGTTGGTGATGCCCTTGTCGCTGTCGACCATATACATGGACGGACGGTCCAGTGCGGCGATCTCTGCCTTGATCTCGGCGGCGTTGTCCATGCCGTCGATGGTCGCCAGAACCGCGCCCAGACCCGAGTTCGCAGACCCGCCAGCCGCTTCGATGGCTGCGCCGTGCTTGTCCCAGACCGGACCCAGCCATGCCTTTACCGCGTGGCCAAAGATGATCGGGTCAGAGACCTTCATCATGGTGGCCTTCATGTGCAGCGAGAACATGGTGCCGTCGGCCTTGGTGTCTTCAATCGCGTCCTTGAGGAAGGACGACAGCGCCTTGGCCGACATGAAGGTCGCATCCGCAACGGTGCCTTCTTCCAGCGGCCAGCTGTCTTTCAACACGGTGACTGCGCCATCCTTGCCAACGAATTCGATCTTCGCGGTGCCGGCCTGTGCGGCAGAAATGGTGGCAGAGACTTCGTTGGCGTAGAAATCATTGCCCGGCATAGAGGAGACTTTGGTCTTGCTGTCTGCAGACCATGCGCCCATCGAATGGGGGTTGTTCTGGGCAAAGTTCTTTACGGCCTTGGCAGAGCGACGGTCAGAGTTGCCTTCGCGCAGCACCGGGTTCACCGCCGACCCCTTGATGGTGTCATACCGCGCGCGGATCTCTTTTTCCGCGTCGGTTGCTGGATCCGCCGGATAATCAGGCAGCGCAAAACCCTGCGCCTGCAGTTCCTTGATGGCCGCGGTCAGCTGCGGCACCGATGCAGAGATGTTCGGCAGCTTGATGACATTTGCCTCGGGGGTCTTCACCAGTTGGCCCAGCTCTGCCAGGTCATCGCTCTGACGCTGCTCGTCGCTCAGGGCTTCGGGGAAGGTCGCAAGGATACGGCCAGCCAGCGAAATGTCCTTGGTCCCGACGGAGACGCCCGCCGCTGCGGCAAAGCTGCGGATGATCGGCAGCAGCGAGGCGCTGGCCAGCTCGGGGGCTTCGTCTACGATGGTATACAAAATGTCGGGGGTCGAATTTTCTGCCATATTCCACAACCTTTTTTCAGCGATATCGGAAACTGGGGTGAGCGATCAGCCGCTGCACCTGATGGATGGGCGCCGTTGCCTGACCCGTGGGGTCTGTCAAGCGGGGGACGCGGACCAGCCATAGGGGCGGTGCGGATCTGTCCCGCAGGGGAAACGGACATATATACGGTCCCCCATGTAAATCAGCTGAGCCGCGGGCGCAATTGCCTGCTTGGGGTAAGAGGGCCGCATATTGCCGCGCTTTTGAGTTTATCGCGGGTTTTCTGCGCCGATTGGCTCCAATTTGCGCGCTGATGACACGGATTTGCGACTCACTGCCTGCGATGGGCGGGCGGGCAGGGGAGGGTTTGCCTCCGTTGACGGCCCGGCGTCGCTCTGTCACTTCTGCTGCTCAGCCCCGCAAGATCAGCCCGCCCCGGAGCGGGCCGAAACCGCCAGCCAAGACGCCCGCAAAAGGACACCACCCTGCATGACCCGCCTGCGCTTTCTGCATTGTTCTGATCTCCATCTGGGCAAGAGGTTTGGCCAATTCGACGAAGACACCCGCGCCGCGCTCCAGCTGGCCCGTCAGGCCAGCCTTGCCCGCCTGGCAGAGATCGCAGTGGCTGAACAGGCGGGTCATGTGCTGATTGCGGGGGATCTCTTTGATACCGAAACGCCGTCGTCGCGGGTGATCCGTCAGGCGCTTGCTGCGATGGGCGGGGCAGATGGCGTCGCATGGTGGATCATTCCCGGCAATCACGACAGCGGCGCAGCCGAGCCCCTGTGGGCCGAAATGGCGCGCCACAAGCCGGACAATGTGCACCTGTTGATGACGGCCGAGCCGGTCGAGATGGCGCCGGGGACCGTGCTTTTGCCTGCGCCCTGTCTGCACCGGTTTGCAGGGCATGACCGCACGGCCTGGATGGACACCGCCGCCACAGCAGACGGCCAGCTGCGCATCGGCTTGGCCCACGGCGCGGTGCTTGATTTCGACCGCGACCAGAACGGCGCTGACACCATTGCCAGCAATCGCGCCGCCAGTGCCCGGTTGGATTATCTCGCGCTTGGCGATTGGCATGGGCGGTTCACCCTTGATGCGCGCAGCCAGTATCCCGGCACGCCAGAGCGCGACCGCTTCAAACATCCCGGTCGCGGCAGCTGTCTTTTGGTCGAATTGTCCCAACCCGGCGCGCCGCCCGAGGTGAGGGAGATCCCGGTGGGCCAGTTCGACTGGCAGGATCTGGCGCTGGAGCTGAGCCCGACACAGGACATCACGGCAGAGCTGATGCGCGTCTTGCCGCAGGATCGCAGCACGTGGGGGGAAACGCTGGTGCGGCTGCGCGCGCGTGGCTGGGTGCGGGCGGATCAGCGCATCACCCTGATGCAACAGGTTCAGGACCACGCCCCCGCCTTTCGCCATCTCGACCTCGACACCTCCGGGCTGCGGGTCGAACACCGGGCCGAGGATCTCGACCAGATCGCCACAACCGGTGCGCTGCGTGCCGCGGCAGAGGTTCTGTTGCGCGACAGCCAGGATGTGACGCAGTCACAGGACAGCCGCGATGTGGCTGCGGCTGCGCTCAACCGGCTTTATGCCTTTGTGCGAAAGGACGCCGAATGAGACTGACCTCGATCCGGCTGCAAAACGTCCGACGCTTTACCGACCCGGTGGAAATCAACGGCATCGCGCCCGGCCTCAACCTGCTGAGCGCGCCAAACGAACAGGGCAAATCCACCATCTTTGACGCGCTGCATGCACTGTTCTTCAAGGATGCAAAATCCTGGGACAGGGACGTGCGCGCGCTGGCGCCTCACGCCGGGGGGGACCCCGAGATCGAAGTCACCCTCAGTCATCGGGATGTTGACTACCGCGTGGCCAAGCATTTCACCAAATCTGCAGGCAAGGGCAGCGTGCGGGTCTGGCAGGGCGGGACGCTCCTGCATCAGGCTGATGCCGCCGAGGCCTGGCTCAGGGATCTGATCACCCCGCCCAAGGACGATGGCCCGGCTGCGATGCTCTGGGTGCGGCAGGGGCTGACCGATTTTTCCGACGCCAAGGAAACACTGGGCGCACGTCGCGACCTGATGTCGTCGCTGAGTGGTGAAATCGGCGCAGTCACCGGCGGTCAGCAGATGGAGAGCCTCCGCCGCGAGATCCGCGTCGAACTTGACCGGCTGGTGACCAAACAGGGCCGCGCCCGCGCCAATGGCCCGCTGGCAGAGGCGGAAACCCGTTTGGCCGAACTGACAGAGCGTCGCGATACATTGGCGGCACAGGTGCGAGAGCTGCGCGACCAACTGGATCAGCGTCAGACCCTGCGCCGCGAAGAGGCAGAGCTGCAGGATCCCGACGAACAGCGCGCCCGCCAGCAGCGCCTGGACGAGGCCGAGGCAGCACTGACCACAGCCGAGCGCCATCGCGAAAAATGCGAACAGGCCACCCGCGGGCTTGATCTGGCGCGGGTGCGGCTTGATCAGGCGATTGGCCGCATTGAGACGCTGACAGCGCGTCTGGCCGATCACGCCCGCGCCAAGGACGCCGTGCAGACAACCTCCACCGCACAGGAGCACGCGGCGACAACCGCTCAGACCGCGACGCAAGAACTGCAGCTGGCCGAAGACGCAGCAAGGGCGGCACAGGACAGGGTCACAGCGGCGGGCAAGGCGGTTGCCGATGCGCTGCAGGCCGAAAATGCCCGCCTGTCAGCCGGGCGCAGGCGCGAACTGACGGCGCAGCTGGCAGAATATGACAAATTGCAGGCGGCGATGGCGGCGGACCGCAGGCTGGCGGCGCAGGGCCCGGATGCCCAATGCCTCACGCGGCTTGAACAGCAGGCCCAGGCGGTGGCCTTGGCCCGTCATGCCCGTGCGGCATCGGCGGCAACCCTGTCAGTGCGGTATCACGCGGGGGCAGATCCCGTGCTGACACTGGATGGCACTGTGCTTTCCGACGGGGCAGAGGTCGCGCTGACCGATACCGCAACGCTGGATGTGCCGGGGCTGGCCGCGCTGACAGTGCAGCCCGCCCGCACCGGGGACAGCGATGCCCTGCCACGGGCCGAAAGCGCGCTGGCGGAAGCCCTGCACGCGGCCGGGTTTGACACATTGGACGCGGCCCGCGACGCGCATCTGACCTGCAGCGAAGCCGCCAGTCGCCTCAAGGAGGCCGAAGCCACCCAGCGCGCCTTTGCCCCCGATGGGCGGGAGGCCTTGGTCGCCAAACTGGATGCACTGCCCGCAGCCCCCGCTGATGCCGAGGGGACAGAGGCGGATCGCAGCGGGCTGGAGGCGGAACAGGCAGAGGCACAACAGGCGCTGACGCAGGCCCAGGCCACAGTGACCAAAGCACGGCACACCCAGGCCAGCGCACAGGAGGCGGCGCAACTGGCCCGCGCGCGCGCCGAGGCGGCACTGACCGAATTGGAACGCACCGCGCAGGTGCTGGGAGACAACGCCACCGCGCGCGCCACCCTCGCAGAGCTGGAGGCCGACCGCCCAAAGCTGACAGAGGATGTGCACAGCGCCCAGGCAGAGCTCGAGGGGCTCTTGGCCTCCGCCCCCGATCTGGATCAGGCGCGTGCCGCAGCGCAGCGGGCCCGCTCGGTGCAGGCAACAGCCCAGGCGCGGCTGCAGGATATCGCCCGTGATCTTGCCGTGCTCGACAGCCGCATCGAAACCCACGCCAGCCACGCCGTCGAGGAAGAGCTGGCAGAGGTTCAGGATTTGCTCGCGGTGCAGGAAAAAGCCCATGCCGCCGTGACTTTCGAGGTGGCGACGCTGCAGCGGCTCGATCAGGCGCTTGAGGCGGCACAGGACGGGGCGCAGGCCCAGTATCTTGGCCCGCTGATGGGCGAACTCGCCCCGCTTCTGCGCAGGCTCTGGCCCGAGGCGGAATTGCAGGTAGATGCCGACAGCGTCCTGCCCAGCCAGCTCGCACGGGGGGCAACAGAAGAAAGCCTGACCCAGCTGTCGGGCGGAACGCAGGAACAGCTGGCGCTGCTGGTCCGGCTGGCCTTTGCGCGGCTTCTGGCGCAGTCCGGTCAGGGCATTCCGGTCATTCTGGATGATGCGTTGGTCTACACCGATGACGCCCGGATCGAGGCCCTATTTGACGCGCTGACCCTGCAGGCAAGCGATCTGCAGATCCTGGTCTTTTCCTGCCGCCAGAAGAGCTTTCGCAATCTCGGCGGCACCGCACTGGCGATCCGCCCCGTCGATGGGGGCTGATCCTAGTCGCGCAGCTCGTCCGGGGCCACGCCCCACAGCTTTTCCTTGGGGGCCCAGCCGCGATAGCCACCGGCAGAGATTGAACACCAATCGAGGTGGCATTTGCCAAGGCGTGCAACGACGCCCATTTCAAAGGCTGCAGTGACCGGGGCATTCACTTCGGGACGGGCGCGGACGGTCAGCATGTCTTCCTCGACCAGCACGGTGCGCGCCCCGGACAGCAACGCATAATGCACCCAGCCGCCCGCACCATCGCGGTCGCGGACCCGTCGCCAGTGGCCGTATTCGGCGGTGATCTCCAGCGGCATGCCGCGACGTTTGAACACCCAGTCGATCTTATGGGTAAGCGAGGGACCACGGCGCACGTTGCCCTCGGCGGCTTTCATCGACACGAAACGGGGCAGGGGCAGATTGGTCACCGGGCCACGGGCTTCCTTGGCCTCCGCCACGCCGGGTGCGGCTGCGCCGCCAAAACCTGCAAGGGTCACGCAAAATGCGGCCAGCGCGGACCGCAGAAAAGATGCCTTCGTTGTGTTCACTGCCTGCTCGCTTCTTTCTGACGCTGTGTCATGCCTGCTGTGACCGGTCTGGCTGATGGGGGTGCGGGTTTCTTATGTGAGGGACGCAACCGCCCCGGTGATCTGCCCGCGATCTGCGTCCGGGTCTGCACCTTTGCCTGAAAGAAAACCGCGTCAGATGGACCGGTGCGCGGGATGGTTCTTGTGCCTGCCCGCGTCCTGAGCCACGATGCCAAAAGGAACAAGAATTGCAATGGTGAGGGAGACCAGCAGTGGCAAGAGAACGTCTGAGTGTTGTCGTAACGCGACGGTTGCCGGAACCGGTGGAAACCCGGCTCAGCGAATTGTTCGATGTGCGTCTGCGCGACGATGACACCCCCATGAGCCGGGCCGAGCTGACCGCCGCAGTCAAGGACGCCGATGTGCTGGTGCCAACCGTCACCGACACCATCGATGCAGGTCTTCTCGGCCAGGCCGGAGAACGGCTGAAGCTGATCGCCAACTATGGCGCAGGTGTGGATCATATCGACGTCGCCACCGCCCGCCAGCGCGGCATTCTGGTGTCCAACACCCCGGGCGTTTTGACGGATGACACTGCCGATATGGCGATGGCGCTGATCATGGCCGTTGTGCGCCGCATCCCCGAAGGGCTCGCCATCATGCAGAAAGGCGACTGGGAAGGCTGGTCGCCCACGGCGCTATTGGGCGGGCGTCTGGCCGGGCGTCGTCTGGGGATTCTCGGCATGGGGCGCATCGGTCAGGCTGTGGCGCGCCGCGCCGGGGCCTTTGGCATGCAGGTGCATTACCACAACCGCCGCCGCCTGCGCCCTGAGATCGAAGAGCGGTTCGAGGCCACCTATTGGGAAAGTCTCGATCAGATGGTGGCCCGTATGGATGTGATTTCCATCAACTGCCCCTCGACCCCCTCGACCTTTCATCTGATGAACGCCCGCAGGCTCAAGCTGCTGAAACCCGACGCGGTGATCGTCAACACATCCCGCGGAGAGGTGATCGACGAACACGCGCTGACCCGGATGTTGCGGGCCGGTGAAATCGCGGGGGCCGGGCTCGACGTGTACGAGCACGGCACGGACATCAACCCCCGCCTGCGCGAGCTGGAAAACGTGGTGCTGCTCCCGCATATGGGGTCTGCCACCATCGAAGGCCGCCTTGAGATGGGCGAAAAGGTGCTTTTGAACATCAAGACCTTCGAAGATGGCCACCGACCGCCGGATCAGGTTGTGCCCTCGATGTTGTGAGGAAGCGGTAGCAGTGGCCCTTTGCGGGGATCCGCCGGTGATGTGGATCCCCGCAGGGGGCCTTGCCCTTTTTCCTTCTCAGCGCGGAATTCTCCTCTAAGGTGAATGGCATCATATTTGCTGTCATTTCACAAAAATCAGGGAGAGGATCATGCGCTATTCAGCCGTTGTTTTGGGGATGCTCGCCGCCGGTGCCACTGCAGGCGCCGCCATGGCGCAGGAGGCCGCCGACGCCGTTGCCCCGGAAGGTGCCGCTGCAACCGTTGCGGCAGAGTTTTCCGACATCAGCCCAGAGGTCGCCGCCGCATTGCAGGCCAAGGCCGCAGGGACACCGGTGCAGGCCGACAACTGGATGGTGGCCGCAGCCAATCCTCATGCGGTTGCCGCCGGGGCCAAGGTGCTGAAGGCAGGTGGCACGGCCGCAGACGCGATGGTCGCCGTGCAAAGCGTGCTGGGTCTGGTAGAGCCGCAATCCTCGGGCCTTGGCGGTGGTGCGTTTCTGGTCTGGTATGATGCCAAAACCGGCGAAGTGACCACGCTGGATGGTCGTGAAACCGCGCCGCTGGCGGCCACGCCACGTCTGTTTCAGGACGAAAACGGCGAACCGATGAAGTTCTTTGATGCCGTTGTCGGCGGGCGCTCTGTCGGCACGCCGGGCACACCTGCCTTGATGGAGGCTGCGCACCGGCGTTGGGGACAGGCCAACTGGCCCAGCCTGTTCGAGGACGCGATTGCGCTGGCTGATGGCGGCTTTAGCGTGTCGCCACGTCTGGCCGGTCTGATCGAACGCGACGCTGACCGCCTGTCGCGCTGGCCTGAGACCGCCGCCTATTTCCTGCCGGGTGGAACACCCTTGGCAGAGGGGGCAACCCTCACCAACCCCGCCTATGGCGACACGCTGCGCCACATCGCCCGCGATGGCGCGCAGGGGTTCTATACCGGTCCCGTCGCAGAGGCGATCACCTCTGCGGTGCGCGGGGCAGAGGGAAATCCGGGGCTGCTGTCGGCGATGGATCTGGCTCTCTATCAGGTCAAGGAACGCCCCGCCGTCTGTGTCACCTACCGCGCATTCGAGGCCTGTGGCATGGGGCCGCCGTCCTCCGGAGCGCTGACCGTGGGCCAGATCCTTGGCATGTTGGGCAACTATGATCTCGCAGCCCTTGGCGCTGACAATCCCGAGGCCTGGCGGCTGATCGGCGATGCCTCGCGTCTCGCCTTTGCGGATCGTGGCCGCTACATGGCCGACAGCGATTTCGTCCCAATGCCGACCAAGGGCTTGGTGGCACAGGACTATCTGGCTGACCGGGCAAACCTGCTGTCGGGGGACGATGCGCTGCCCGAGGTGGCACCGGGCAATCCCGCCTTTGATCACGCCCTGAATTTTGCAGATGACGAGTCGATCGAATTTCCCTCGACCTCGCATATCTCCATCGTGGATCAATACGGCAACGTCCTGTCGATGACGACGACCATCGAGAACGGCTTTGGCTCGCGGGTGATGGCGGCGGGGTTCCTGTTGAACAACGAACTGACCGATTTCTCCTTCCGAACGCATCGCGACGGGGTGCCGATTGCCAACCGGCTTGAACCGGGCAAGCGGCCGCGTTCCTCCATGGCGCCGACCATCGTTCTGAAGGATGGCAAACCCGCGCTGGCGGTCGGCTCGCCCGGTGGCAGCCGCATCATCGGCTATGTGGCAAAGACCATCGTCGCCTGGGCTGACTGGGGGATGGATGTCCAGCAGGCCGTCGGCCTGCCGCATCTGGTCAACCGTTTTGGCACCTATGATCTTGAGGCAGGTACCGAGGCCACCGCCCTTGAACAGCCGCTGAGCGAGATGGGGTTTGAGGTGAACACCCGCGATCTGACCTCAGGCCTGCATGTGATCGAAATCGGTGAAGGGCTGAAAGGCGCCGCCGATCCCCGCCGCGAGGGTATCGCCCTGGGCGGCTGACTTGGGGGGCAGACTTGGTGGGCTGGCGGAGGGGCAGACTGGGCGGCTGATCTGCGCCCCGCCTGCCTCTTGCCTGCCCCCGGCCAGCGGGGGCGGGCCATCTGACGCTGGTGCGGCGGTAAATCTCCGCCAGCCTGCGGGATACCCGCTACTGGGTATTGCCCAACCCCATTGCCGGACCTTAGGTTAACAGGTGAAATGTCCGGCCCATCCAGCCGGGCCTGAGGGGGGGAGACAGAACCATGGTGCAAGCCACCACATTGCCGCGCAACGAGGCGGGAATTGCCGCTGCCATCGACACATTGAAAGCGCGGTTTGGCGACCAGCTGCAGACGGGCCAAGCGATCCGCGAACAGCACGGCCACACAACCACCTGGATCACCAATCAGGCCCCCGATGCGGTGGTCTTTCCCACCTCAGCCGCAGAGGTCAGCGAGATCGTCAAGACCTGCGCCGAACATGGCGTTCCGGTTATCCCCTTTGGCACCGGCACCTCGCTCGAGGGACACGTCAACGCGCCCGCTGGCGGGATCTGCATCGACATGATGAAGATGGACAAGATCCTCGCCGTGCACCCAGAGGATCTGGATGTGGTGGTGCAGCCCGGTGTGACCCGAGAGCAGCTCAATACCTATCTGCGCGATCAGGGCCTGTTCTTTCCCATCGATCCCGGTGCCAATGCCTCGCTCGGGGGCATGGCCGCAACCCGTGCCTCTGGCACCAATGCCGTGCGCTACGGCACGATGAAGGACAATGTTCTGGCGCTTGAGGCGGTGATGGCCGACGGTGGCGTGATCCGCACTGCGCAACGGGCCCGAAAGTCGTCGGCAGGCTATGACATGACCCGGCTGCTGGTCGGCAGCGAAGGCACGCTTGGCCTCATCACCGAACTCACCCTGCGCCTGCAGGGCATCCCTGAGGCGATCCGCTCGGCGCGCTGTGCCTTCAACAGCGTCGATGATGCCTGCCGCGCGGTGATGATGACCATTCAATACGGCATTCCCGTGGCTCGCATCGAACTGCTGGATGCGCTCAGCGTGCGCGCGGCCAATGCCTATTCCGGTCTCAACCTGCCCGAGGTGCCGCTGCTGCTGCTGGAGTTCCACGGCTCTGACGCGGGTGTGGTCGAGCAAACGGATATGTTTGCCTCCATCGCAGAAGAGTTCGGAGGCTTTGACATCGCGGCCACCTCCACCGCCGAGGAGCGCAGCAAGCTGTGGCAAGCGCGCCATGACATGTACTGGGCCTGCCTGCAGCTGCGACCCGGCGCGAAAGGCATCTCTACCGACGTCTGCGTGCCGATCTCCCGTTTGGCGGAATGTGTCAGCGCCGCACGGGCCAAAGCCGAAGACATGGGCCTGCTGGCGCCGATGGTGGGCCATGTGGGCGATGGCAATTTCCACGCCTTGCTGCTGATCGACATGGACAGCGCAGAAGAGCGCGCAAAGGCAGACACCTACGTCGGCTGGCTGAACGAGCTGGCAATCTCGATGGAGGGCACCTGCACGGGCGAACATGGCATCGGGCAGGGAAAACGCCCCTACCTGACACAAGAGCTGGGCGACACCACCCGATACATGGCCGCGGTCAAGGCAGCGCTGGACCCGGAAAACATCCTCAACCCCGGCAAGATCCTGGAAATGTGACCCGCCTGCTGCGCCAACAGGGGCAGGTAGGACAGAAATCATCCCGTGGTTGCCCGCTTGGCCCAACTCTCGCCTGATTTACTGGTTAAGACGCCTTAACTAAGGGGGCTCGGGCAGAGCCTCCAGAATTGGTGTGGGATCTGGTTGGGATCAATGCGGGACGAGTCGGGGATCCGGGTATGAGTATCAAAAGCGTGGCGGCCTTTACCCTTGTCTGTGCCGCAATCATCGCTGCTGTCGACTATGAACGCCAGTCACGCGACCCGTTTGGCCAGTGGCAGGATCTGAGCGTGGGTGATTATGTCTCCAGCGTGCGTCTGCGGTTTGGGCAGGCAGACGAAACACATACCGCGCCTCGCGACCCGCTGCATTCCGGTCAAACCCGGCCCGGCCATGCCCAGGCGACCAGATCGCAAACCACCGGCCCCCGCATCGCGGCGCATCTGCCGCAGACCGGCCTTGCCCCCGCAGATGAAAGAGCAGGGCTCATCGGCAGCATGGTGTCTGCCGCAGGCTCTGGCGTCGCGCGCAATATGCCCGCAGTTCAAGACGATCTGTTTCAGACGGTAAAGGGCCTGTTGGGATCGGATGGCGCCGCCCCCGCGCGCCGTAGCGGTCAGGCGTTCGGCAACGGCAGCACGGGCCGCAGCGTCGGGATCTGCATTCGTCGCGGCAGCACGCTAAGCTGCGATTGACCCCAGCGCCTTGCCACCACCAACTCCGCAAGATTTGTCCGTTTGGCCCGTGCTAGCTGCGGGATAAATTTGCATATGGGAGACGACATGACCTCTGTCGGACATTTCACTTGGACGGACCTGTCCACCTACGACATGGCTGCGGCCAAGACAGCCTACAGCACCCTCTTTGGCTGGCGATTTGAGCAGGACGCAACCTACGCCTTTGCCACGCAAAACGGCGATCCGGCTGCGGCTGTGTTCCCGATGCCGGAGTTTCTGGCCAAGATCGACATGCCGTCCTTCTGGATGTCTTATGTGCAGGTTGACGATCTGGACAAGGCCGTCGACATCGCACGCGGCCACCCCGGGACCATCATCGAGATCGAGCCGCATGACTTTGACGGGGCAACGCGCATCGCGCTTGTACGGGATCCGGCAGGGGCCGGGTTCACCCTTGTTCAGGGCAGCACCCTGATGGCGCCCGCATCGCAGTCATTGCCCCATCAGGCGATTCCGGGTCAGGTGCTGCGCCGATATCACCACGTGCCCGATATCACCCTGATCGAAGGGTTCTACGGGGCGCTGTTCGGCTGGAGCTTTCACAAGATCGCAGAGACCCCCTGGCCGGTCTATGACATCCGCCACCCCGACGGCAGCCTTGTGGCGCAGGCCGAAGAGGTGCCAGAGACGATCCGTGGCAAATTCCGCTACTGGATGCCCTGTATTGCCGTGCCCTCGCTGGATGGTGCGCGCAGCGCGGTGCAGCGCATCGGGGGAGAAATCACCAGGGATCTGCAGGATGGCCGCCTGATGGCGGCAGACAGTCAGGGGGCAGCGTTTATGATACAGGCGGCGGGCGATTCTGCCGGGGCAACAGCCGCCCCCGCAACCAACCACAGCCCACGGCCCTGGCGCGCGGCACTTGGCCTGCTCTGCATCTGGCTCGCCGTGGTGATGGAACTGCCATTGTTCTGGGGTGTCCTGTTTCTGCTGTGGAGCTGGTCTGCCTTGCGCGCGGGGCGGGCGGATTTCATTGACCCCGTGGATCGCCAGCGCAATCCGCTGTTGTTCTGGGGCCTGTCTGCGACCTGGATTGGCCTCAGCCTCTGGATGATCGGCGCGGCGCTAGGCCTCTTTTGACCGCCTTGGTGCAGGCAGGTTTGCCCCCGGGGCCAGATCCCTAGCCAGATCCATAGCCAGGTCCGGGGGCAGGGGTGTTGCCATAGCTGCGCACGCTGTGTTCGGAATTGCTTTGGATGGCTCTGCCATATTGGTCAGGATCGCGATCTCTGGCAGGCTTGGCACGTCTGCCACCCCAAGGAAACGGGCCCTTTGGCAGGGGCACGCATGATTGATTTCCCGCGTATGGGGGCAACCCCCATCCACCTTCCGCCCATGGGCGGCGCCGCCTTCTTATACTGCCCGCTCCGGGGTCCACATCACACAGCATGGCCCCGGCATCTGGAAACGCAGACTGGCCGACAGACCGAATACCCAACGGCACGTCAGACACCGACGCCTGGGCCACGTGCCCGCACCCGGCGACGCCGGGAATCTCTTGCTGTGGCGGGGCACAAACTGGTGCAAAACCAGAGGTCAAACCCGCAACGCTTTCCCTCAAATCCGTCAGATCCCCCCAGAAACCGCCATTCTGGGCGACCCTAGGTCGGTTTTGTCATGTTTTGGGTCGGATGGATTTGGAGCGAAACCGCAGGGCCGGGCATAACTCCGTGCAACGAGTCATCTATTCGGGAGATCGGGCCCATGAAAACCCAAGTCAAAGCATTGGTCGTCGGCGGTGGTGCCGTCGGGACATCCATTGCCTATCATCTGGCCAAGGCAGGCTGGGACGATGTCATGCTGATCGAGCGGGACGAGCTGACCTCCGGCTCGACCTGGCACGCAGCTGGCCTGCTGCCGCTGTTCAACATGTCCTATGCGACCACCCACATCCACAAGTATTCGGTCGATTTCTACAAGACCCTTGAGGAAGAGACCGGCCTGAACGCAGGTTTCGCCGTGGTGGGCAACCTGCGCATGGCGCAGACCCAGGAGCGCATGGACGAGTACATGCTCTATGCCTCCACCGCAGAGACCTGCGATGTGGCCTATGAGTGGCTGACCCCGGACCAGATCAAGGAACGCTGGCCGCTGATCGAGACCGGCGACCTGAAAGGCGCGATCTACCACACCGAAGACGGCTACATTAACCCGGCAGACGTGACCCAGGCGATGGCCAAGGGCGCCCGTCAGCGCGGCGTTGAAATCCACCGCAAACTGCAGGCCGATGCCTTCCACTGGACCGGCACCCACTGGGAAGTCACCTGCACCAAGATGGTGGAAAAAGGCGGCAACCTCATCGAGAGCGACGAGCAGGTGGTCATCACCGCAGAGCACGTCGTGACCGCATCGGGCAACCACGCACAGCGCACCGCCAAGATGCTGGGCATCAAGATGCCTGCGATCCCGGTTGAACACACTTTCATCGTCATGGATCAGGATCCCGAGCTGGTCAAATGGCGCGAAGCCGGCAACCCGGAGCACCCGGTCATCCGTGACGCCGACAATGAATCCTACGCCCGCGAAGAGCGCGGTGGCTGGATCCTCGGCATCTACGAGCACGGCGCACCTGCACGTTTCGAACATGGCGTACCCGACAGCTTCCGCGCCGACCTGTTCCCGCTGGATCTGGACCGGATTGCCGACCAGTACATGGCAATGGCAGAGCGCGTGCCCTCCTGCGCCGAATCCGGCCTGAAAGACGACTTCAACGGTCCGATCTGCTACACCCCCGACGGCAACCCGCTGGTTGGTCCGGCACCGGGCCTGCGCAACATGTGGCTGGCAGAAGGTTTCTCCTTCGGCATCACCGCCGCTGGCGGCACCGGCTACTACCTGGCGCAGATGATGGTGGACGGCGAAGCCGAGATCGACATGGCGTCGCTCGACCCGAAACGCTACTCCTCCAACTGGATGACCACCGAGTTCGCGGCCCGCAAGAACGAAGAGTGCTACGAGCACGTCTACATCCTGCACCACCCGGACGAAGAGCGCCCGGCAGCCCGCCCGCTGCGCACCGCCCCCGCCTACGACCGCCAGAAAGCGCGCGGTGCACAGTTCGGCTGGGTCAACGGCTGGGAACGCCCGAACTACTTCGGCCCCGTGGATGCGCCTGAAAACTTCGACGAAGAGAGCCGCTCTTTCCGTCGTGGCAAATGGTGGCAGCACGCTGTGGACGAAGCCAAGGCAATCCGCGAAGGCGTAGGTCTGATCGACGCAACCGCCTTTACCAAGCACGTCGTCAAAGGCCCCGGTGCCACCCAGTTCCTCGACTGGTTCACCTGCAACAAACTGCCCAAGGTCGGCCGCATCAACCTGACCTACGCGCTGACAGCCTTCGGCACCACCCGCACCGAATACACCATCGTGCGCAACGGCGAGAACAACTACTACCTCGTCTCCGCCGGTGCCTGGTCCGAATATGACGCCGACTTCCTGCGCAAGGCGGCCGAGGACAAGATGGAGGAATTCGGCTACATCGAGATCCAGGACGTGACCACCCAGTGGGGCGTCTTCGCCATCGCAGGCCCCAAGTCCCGCGATGTGCTGAAAGAGGTGATCGTCGACGCAGATCCGGAAACCGCGCTGTCGAACAAGCGCTTCCCCTGGCTGTCGGCCCGTCAGATCGAACTGGGCATGTGCCCGGTCAATGCGATCCGTGTGGCCTATACCGGTGAACTGGGCTGGGAACTGCATCACCCGATCGAGATGCAGAACTACCTGTTCGACCTGCTGGAAAAAGCTGGCGAGAAGCACGGCATGAAGCTGGTCGGCGCCCGCGCCCAGAACTGGCTGCGTCAGGAGAAATCCTACCGCGCCTTCGGCAACGAACTGGGCCGCGACGCGACCCCGCTGGAAGCCGACCTGCCGCGCTTTGTCGATCTGGAGAAGGACTTCCACGGCAAGGACAAGCTGGTCGAAACCGGCGTCCGCGTGAAGTGCTGCACCCTGCTGATCGACGGACCAGAAGATGCCGATCCCTGGGGTCGCGAGGCGCTTTATGCCGAGGATGGCACCCGTGTGGGCCGTCTGACCTCCGGCGGCTATTCGGTCGCGTTCGAGAAATCCATCGGCATGGGTTACGTGAAGCCCGAAATGGCCGTGGAAGGCACCAAGCTGAAGGTGAAGATCCAGGACAAACTGTGGGACGCCGTCGTCACCTGCGACAGCCCCTACGATCCGAAGAACGAAACCATCCGCGTCAACGGCTAAGCCTGACCAAAAACAAAAGCCCCGGCACCGCGCCGGGGCTTTTTTCGTTGGAGGGAAGGGCAAGGAAGCGGAAAAGACGCGCAACAGCCAATCCTCCCGCCCGTCACCACTCGGATGTGAAATCCGAAGGTTCCCGTTGGGCCAGGCAGGCCGCGCCGCAGGCGCGGCCTGCCTGGCCCGCCCCGCGACGGGCGCAGCCCGGCGCAAAGCCTGCGCCCCCCTGCAGGGCATTTCCTGTGATCAGGCCTGTTGCCGCGCGTGCAGTTTGCGCCGGTGCCGTTCGAGAAAGCTCTGGCTGGGAAGAAACCGGCTTGGCAAAGCGAGGCGGGGGCTGTCGATCCGCTCCAGGGATTTACGGGCCTCGCTCGGCACGTCTTGTGCGATGATCAGGCGATAGTCTTCGTCGAAGGAAATCAGGTGCCTGTCAAAAGCCCGGTCGTGTAGCGCATTGAGGCAAATGCCATTTTGCGGGTTCAGACGTACCGAGTGATCCTCTGCCCATCCCACGATGTGGCTTGCGGTCAGAAGCCTCTGGTCTTCGATCCCACTCAGCGCACATCTGTGTTTGTATGAGGTCAGGATCATCTCGCGAAAGAACGCCTGCCCTCGGCGCTGACGGACGAGGGCCGTTGGCTCTTGCTGGTGGTGCTGCTCAAATCGGGCCTGTCTTTCCGCAAAACCAGCCACAGCGCCCTCGTTCTGGAAAGACGTCAGCGGTGCTGCATGATCGAGGATTGTGTCTGGTGTCCGCAGGAATTCTTCCCAGATCTTTCGATCCAGTGCAGATGCATTCTGCATGCCTTTCTGGGGCAGGCTGTCATCCAATGCTGCGAGATTGGCGAGCTTCAGCGCCACCGCACTGGGGGTGCGGCCGATCTCGCGGGCCAGAGCGATGATATCAGGTTGTCGGCTGTGGAACTTGCCGAACTCGAGCCGCAGATAGAGGGTCAGGGCCTTGCGCACTTCGGCGTCGGTCCAATGTCGTCGCATCGTCATAAAATCGCAAAATAAAATCCTGACAGAGGCTGCCAGGACGTCGGTGCGAATTCAAGCACAACCCTTCCTGCAAGACAAAGGCGGGGAGTGTGGCCCCGCCTTTGTTCTCATGTTGCCCCGCCTAGTGAAAGGCCGCCTGCGAGGGGATGGTCGGGCGGCCATCGGGGGAGGGGGCAGGGGGCAGCCAGGGCCCTGTGGTGTCCTGCGGGACGGCCCAGGCGGGGTTCAGCCAGATGGCGGCGTCGCTGTCCTGCGCGGGTTGGGGGGCGGCTGTGGCGGGGCGGGTGCTGTCGATGCTAAGGCTCAGCTGCGCGGCGTCATGCTGCGCGGTGAGCGACACCACCGCGCCGGTTTTGACCGCACATGGGGCCTCCATCAGATAGGCGGTGCGCCCCCAGTGACCATCAGAGGCCAGACCGTTGTTGACCGCGATGCCCTCTGCCAGCTGCATCTCGAAGGTGACAAGCACCGCATGCAGGGTGCCGGGCATGGCGCAGGTCAGCCTGCGCTGGCTATGACCGGGATCGATGCTGGGGCGGGTGAAGTCGAAGATGAACAGCTCCTGCGCCGGGCCAAGCGAGCGCGGCGGGCTGGCGGAAAACTCCCCCGGAGTGATCTGCGCCACATTGGCAAAATGGTGAAAGGCGCTGAGATCAAAGCCTTCGGCGTTTTGCGGTTGCCACTGCTGCGCCAGATGCGCTGCCTCGACAGGCTGTGCCAGCAGACGCCCGGTTTCGGGAATGGCCCGTGCGCCGGGTTTGGCCAGCGCACCCATCGCATGGGTCAGCGTCGCCAGCGCGCCTTCGCCCAGAAGAACCGTATCGACGATTTCGGAAATCACCACATCCGCAGGCTCCGGCATGTCGCTGCCAATGACAATCTCATGGGACCATTTGCTGATGACGGTGATCCGATCCGCCAGCCCGTTTCGGGCGATCACCTGACGGGCGGCTTCGGCGATCAGGGGTTGCTGTTCACAGGTATAGACGTGCTGCGCACCAGCCCGCGCGGCCAGCATGGCGGTCAGCCCGGCACCGCAGCCAATGTCGAGCACGATGTCACCGGGGCGCACTTTGGCAGCAATGGCCGCGGCATAGGCCTGATTGCGGGCCTGATCGGCCAGCATCGGAAAATGCCAGCGCGGCACAAAGGTCTGATAGAGCCGCTCGCGCAGGATCTGGGCCTCGTGGTGCTGGGGGTCAAGCGCCAGCGCCTCATTCAGCAGACGCGCGGTTTGCAGACCGCCATCCCCCAAAGCTGTGGCCTTGGCCAATGCGACCAGATGGTCGGCATCGACAGCGGCGGCGGGGCTTTGGGCGGGCAAGGCAGGCATCGGGGAAGGGGCAGGCGTCTGATTTTCAAGCAACTTTCAATTTTCCCTTGTTTTGAGGCAAATGCGTTGCGGCGACTATCGGGCATTCGCATCTAATTTTCGGTAAAGGGAAACGGGCATTGTTATGGCAGGGGGCGCCCCGGTTGGTCTGCTGGCTCTGGGCTTTTTGTGGGGCTTTTAATCTGCGCTCTGACGTGGCCGGGTGAAGGGGGGGCGGGCCAGGACCATCAGTGGCCCGACCCGGCACTCAAGACAGGCGCGATATCAGGCGGTCAGCTCGTCAAAACAGGCCATCGCCTTTGAGGCATACATCATCGATGGGCCACCCCCCATCTGGATCGACATGGCCAGCACATCGCCCAGCTCTTCGCGGCTGGCGCCCGCCCGCACAAGGGCCTCGACATGCAGGCCGATACAGTCCTCGCACCGCAGCGCAACCGCGATGCCAAGGGCCACGAATTCCTTTTGCTTGAACTCCAGAACGCCCCCCTCCTTGACTGCTTTGCCAAGCCCGCCAAAGGCCTGCGCGGTCTGGGGAATGGCGCGGTTCAACCGGCGCAGCCGGTCGCGGGTCTGGGTGAGTTTGTCATGCCAGTTCATGATGTGGGATCCTTTCACATTCAGGTAATGGAATGCGTAAGGCGACACCCGGTCCCGGACTTTGATCTCGATCAGCCGGATGCGGTTTAGGGGCGGCTCAGGCCGGTTTTTCCGCAATCAGGGCAAGATTGTTGGCGGGCATCTCCACCACCTCTGCCATCTCCAGCCCTTGGGCCTGCATCCAGTCCATGACGTCGAAATCATCCTTGTAGCCCACGTCGGGGTCATGGGCGGTCAGCTTGGCGTGGAAACTGCGGTCGCCCTCGGATGTCAGCTCTCCGGCGCGCATGAACGGGCCGTAGATCATCAGCCGTCCCCCCGGCGCCAGATGGCGCGCGGCACCTTCAATCAGGGTTCTGGCCTCGGGCGCGCTGATCAGATGCAGGAGGTTGCACAAAGTGATGAGATCATAGCGCCCCAGCCCTGCGGGCCAGTCGGTTTCGGTGGCATCAAGATGCAGTGCAGGGGCAATGTTTGGGCTCGCCTGATCGCGCACATGCGCATCGATGCTGGCCCGGCGCAGCGGATCGACTTCGCTTGGTTGCCACAGGATATGCGGGCAGCGCGCGGCAAAGCCCGTGATGTGCTGACCGGTTCCGCTGGCGATTTCCAGCGCCTTGGGCTGGGGGCGGTTCGGGCGCACGGCAGGGGCAATCGCGGCGATCAGATCTGCAAGCGGCGCAAGGTTGCGCGCGGCAGAGGGAGAGAACAGCTTGGGCGAGGTCGCGTCATCAGCCGGGGCCACGACAGAGGCTGCGCCAGGGACGGATCTCACGGCCATTGTTTGTCCTTTCCATATGTGTCGGGCCCATATGTGTCGGGCCGTTTGGAATTGGCCCGCTTGCCCGACCGGTTACGCCCCGCGCAGACGTCCCGGGCTGAGAGCGGCCAGGGTGGCCGCGTCAATCTCCGGGGGCGCGCCTGTCATCAAAGCGGCAATCAACCGCCCGGCAGCTGGTGAGGACTGCACGCCATAGCCCCCCTGACCGGCGCACCAGACAAAGCTGGGCTGATCCGGATCGGGACCCATCACCGGCACGCCGTCGCTGACGAAACTGCGCAGACCGGCCCAGTTGTGTTCCACCCGCGTCACAGGCTCGCTGACCATTTCTTCGTAGCGGGCCAGCCCCTCGGCCAGCACCATGTCATCGGCATAGGCATCATGGGGTGCGACCGGATCGGCATCGGCGGGGGAGACCAGCAGTTTGCCCGCGTCCGGTTTGGCATACCAGCATTCGCCCACCCCCATAATCATCGGCCAGGTGGTGACATCATGGCCACCGGGGGCAGGCAGCCGCGCCATGGAACGGCGTTTGGGCTGCAACCCAATCGGGGCAATATTCGCCAGCGCGGCGATTTCATCAGCCCAGGCACCGGCGGCATTGACGACACTGCGGCAGCGCAGGGTTTCGGTGCTGCGCGCGGCCCCTGATCCTGTGGTGATGTCGACCTGCCACATACCGTCAGCGGCAGCATACTGCAGCGCCGTGACCTGCGCATCGGTGCGGATCGCCCCGCCGTGGCTGCGCGTGACCTTGGCAAAATCCTGTAGCAGACGGTCGGCATCCAGATCCTCGGCAGTGTCGTGATAGGCGGCAAAGCCCACCGCGGCGGGGTTCAGAACCGGCACCATCTGCACCGCCTGTTCCACGGGAATCTCTGTCAGCGACAGGCTCACACAATCGGCGGCAAACTCCGCTGCCTGATCGGGGCCTGCGACCAGCATCATGCCGCGCGGGCTGAGATAGCCGTTGCTGCGATGATGGGCCTCGCTGGCCTGTGTCAGCACCTGCACCGGGCCGGGGCCGTAATGGGCCTCGAACATCGCGGCAGAACGCCCGGAAGAATGATAGCCAAGCGCGCTTTCGCTCTCCAGCACGAGGGTGCTGCGCAGAGGGCTGAGCGCGGCTGCGGCGCTGAGGCCGGCAAGCCCGCCACCAATGATGATCACATCAAGGATCTGATCGCTCATGCCTGTTCCTCCAACCGGTCAGTTGCCGGGGCAGGGCGCGGCGACAGCGCCGAAATCCGTTCATAAAGCGCGGGCGTCATGTCAATCTCCAGCGCCGCCAGCGACGGGCGCAGCTGCTCCAGCGAGCGGGCAGAGATGATCGGTGTCACTTGCGCGCCATAGCCTGCCGCCCAGGCCACTGCGAGGCTCGCAGGCTCCACCCCAAGCTCTGCGGCCAGATCCGCAAGGGCACGCGCGCTGTCCAGCATCCAGGGCTGGCCATAGCGTTCGCGGTAGCGGGGATCATCATCCAGCCGGCCCCGGCTGCTGCCCGCGGCCGTGTCGCCCGCAAGACCCGCGGCATATTTCCCGGTCAGCATCCCGCCGCCCAGCGGCGAATAGGGCGCAACGGCAATCCCCTGATCGGCACACATCGGCAGGATCTCGACCTCGACCTGACGTTTGATCAGCGAATACATCGGCTGCAGGATCGCCGGGCGCAGATCAAATTCCTGTCCGATCATGATCGCCTTCATCACCTGCCAGGCGGCAAAGTTCGACAGGCCGAGATAGCGAAACTGCCCGGCCGCGCGCAGCTCTGCCAGTGTGGCAAGCGTTTCGCGCAGATCGGTGTCTTCGTCGTAGCGATGCAGATACAGGATATCGACCATATCCTGCCCCAGCCGCGCGCGCGACTGATCCAGCTGGCGGCGGATATTCTCGGCGCCCGCACCGCCGGTATAGGCAACCTTGGTGGCGATCAGCAGACTGTCACGCGCGTCGCGGATCAACTGGCCCAGGATCTCTTCGCTGCGCCCGTCGGTATAGACCCAGGCGGTGTCGAAATGGGTGATGCCTGCAGCGCGGCAGGCGGCATACATCTCCGCTGATTGGGCGGCGTCGGCGCGGCCGCCAAATTGCATGGTGCCAAAGGCAAGGGCGCTTGCGGGGGTGCCATCCAGGCTGATCAAATCGGTGTTCATGGCGCAGAGCGTGGCATGAGTTTGCAGCAACCAAAAGCCCCAAAATTCCCATACGTTGTGCAAATTCACCGCAGGCGCGCGCTGGCCTGTTTCAAAGCCGTGGCGCAATCGTGAATGGCAATGACACCGGGCTCGGAGTAGGGACAGATATGTTTGATTCAAAGATCCGCCCGCTGATTGATCCGGTTCTGAACGCCCAGGGCGCAGTGATTGCGCGCGCAGGCATAAGCGCCAATCAGGTGACATTGCTGGGGCTGGCGCTGGGGTTGCTGTCGGCGGTGATGATCGCCTATGGCCTGTTTGCGCTGGCCTTGCTGCCGTTGCTCTTGTCGCGGCTGGCCGATGGTCTGGACGGTGCGGTGGCGCGCGCCAGCGAGCCCAGCGACTTTGGCGGCTATCTTGATATCACCTGCGATTTTCTTTTCTACGGCGCGGTGCCGCTTGCCTTTGTGCTGGCCGATCCTGTGCAAAACGGCGTCGCCGGGGCGTTCCTGCTGATGACCTTCTATGTGAATGGCACCAGTTTTCTGGGCTACGCGGTGCTGGCGGAAAAGCAGAAGATGAAGAGCGATGCGCGCGGTGTCAAAACGCTCTATTTCACCGGCGGATTGCTGGAAGGGGCCGAAACCATCGGCTTTTTCGTGCTCCTGTGTCTGCTGCCTGCCTGGTTTGCCCCCATGGCCTGGGTCTTTGGCGCGCTGTGTCTGGTCACTGCGAGCTCGCGCGTGCTGCTGGCGCTGCGGGTGTTTCGCCGCGACTGAGGTGCTGCGCCGCGCGCGCCGAATTTGAGTATTTATGGAAAGATGACGGGGCAAGGGCATGGGCCCCTGCGACGTCTGCCATCGCCGCTGGCCGGTCAGGGCCCCACGAAAAAGGCCCGCCAGAGGAGGCGGGCCTTTCGTGTTGCTTCATCAGTCAGATGGTGCGAGCCGCTTATTGCGGGATGTCGCCTTCAAGACCTTCGACGTAGAAGTTCATGCCGGCCAGGGTGCCGTCATCGGCGGTTTCGCCGTCTGCCAGCCAGTCAGAGCCGTCCTGTTTCTTGATCGGGCCGGTAAAGGCGTGGTAGCTGCCATCGGCCAGCGAAGCCTTGAGCGCCAGGGCAGAGGCCTTGATCTCTGCCGGAACAGCGTCGGAAATCTCGCCAATCTTCACCATGCCGGCGCCGATGCCGTCCCAGGTGTCGCTGCTTTCCCAGGTGCCGTCCATAACCGCCTTGGTGCGGGCAATGTAGTAAGGCGCCCAGTCATCAATGATGGAGGAGACGCGCGGCTTGGGGCCGTATTCCGCCATATCCGAGGCCTGACCAAAGGTGATCACATTGCCTGCGGCCTGAGCGGCGGCCTGCGGCGCGGTGGAGTCGGTGTGCTGCAGGATCACGTCTGCGCCCTGTTCGATCAGAACCTTGGCAGCGTCAGCTTCTTTTGCGGGATCAAACCAGGTGAAGGCCCAGACGATTTTGAACTGAACGTCGGGGTTGACTTCCTTGGCGTGCAGATAGGCAGAGTTGATGCCGCGGATCACTTCGGGGATCGGGTAGGAGCCGATGTAGCCGATGATGTTGCTCTCGGTCATCTGGCCTGCGATGTGGCCCTGAACGGCGCGGCCTTCGTAGAAGCGGGCAGAATAGGTCGAGACGTTGTCAGCGCGCTTGTAGCCGGTGGCGTGCTCGAACTTCACGTTCGGGAATTTCTTGGCAACGTTGATGGTTGGATCCATGTAGCCAAAGGAGGTGGTGAAGATGAGATCCGCGCCTTCCAGCGCCATCTGGGTCATGACGCGCTCGGCGTCGGGGCCTTCGGCCACGTTTTCGACGTAGACGGTTTCGACCTTGTCGCCGAATTCTTCGACCACGGCCTTGCGGCCCTGATCATGTTCGTAGGTCCAGCCACCATCGCCCACCGGGCCAACATAGACAAAGCCGACTTTGGTTTTGTCATCTGCGGCCACGGCGCCGGTTGCCAGGCCAAACGCCACAGCGGCGCTGGTCAGCAGTTTGTTCAATTTCATCTTTACGGACTCCCCGTTTTGGTTGTTACGCCCAGGAGAGGGCCCTGGACGATGAGCGACCCCCGCCAGATCAGCGGGAGGCGTGGAAATTGCGGCCAAGGGCGGCGGGTGCGCTGCTCTTGTCCGCGGAAAGGATAACAAGCACGATAATTGTGATCACGTAGGGCGACATTGCCAGATACTCGACCGGGATGGCAACGCCTGCGGCCTGCAGATTGAGCTGCACAACGGTGACGCCGCCAAAAAGATAGGCACCCAGCAGCGCGCGCCAGGGCTTCCAGCTGGCAAAGACCACCAGCGCCAGCGCGATCCAGCCAACACCCGCCGTCATGCCTTCGGTCCATTGCGGTACCCGGATGAGGCTGATGTAGGCGCCGCCAATGCCCGCACAGGCGCCGCCAAACAGGATCGCCATCAGACGGATACGGATCACCTTGTAGCCAAGCGCATGGGCGGCATCGTGGTTTTCCCCCACCGCGCGCAGCACCAGCCCGGCGCGCGAGAACTTCAGCAGCGCCCAGACCGCGGCGGTGAGCGCGATACCGAAATAGAGAATGATGTCATGGCCAAACAGGATCGGGCCAACCACCGGCAGATCGCTGAGGACGGGAATGTGGATGTCGCTCATCTGCGGCGGTTTCACCCCCACATAGGATTGTCCCATCAAGGCCGACAGCCCCAGGCCGAACAACGTCAGCGCCAGACCCGACGCCACCTGATTGGCCTGCGCAATCTGTGTCAGAAAGCCAAACAGCACCGACAGCGCAGCCCCGGCAAAGGCGGCCGCAAAAAAGCCCAGCAGGGGAGAGCCGGTTTCCACCGCGGTGGCAAACCCAGCAATGGCGCCGGTGATCATCATGCCTTCGACGCCAAGGTTCAGAACGCCTGATTTCTCCACCACCAGCTCTCCGATCGCGGCGATCAGGATCGGTGTGGCCGCCACCATCAGCGAGGCGACCAGGAGGACGGGATTGATTGCAGAAAGATCCATGTCACACCACCTCGGGTTTTCTGAGCGCAATGCGGAAATTGGTCAGGAGATCCAGCGCCAGCAGGAAGAACAGCAGCATCCCCTGGAACACCTGGATCGCCGCCGAAGGCAGGCCCATGTTGGACTGCGCGATATCGCCGCCAATGTAGGTCAGCGCCATCAGCCCCCCCGCCAGCAGGATGCCCACGGGGTGCAACCGGCCCAGGAAGGCGACGATGATCGCGGTAAAGCCGTAGCCCACGTTGAAATCGATGGAGATCTGACCAGAGTTGCCAGAGACCTCAAACAGGCCCGCTAGACCCGCCAGTGCGCCAGAGGTGCCGAGGCAGAACAGCACCAGCCGGGTGGGGTTTACACCTGCAAACCGTGCGGCACGCGGGGCCTCGCCGCTCAGGCGGATGTGGTAGCCCAGCATGTGACGGTTCAGCAGCACATAGGCAAAGATCACCGCAATCAGCGCCGCCACAACGCCCCAGTGCATACCGGTGCCGGTGATCAGCTCGGCATTATGGGCGGCGTCCCAGGACTGCAGGTTGCGCGAACCGGGAAAGCCAAAGCCTTCGGGGTTTTTCAACAGGCCAAGCGAGACCGAAGCCAGGAACTGCTCGGCCACATAGACCAGCATCAGCGAGACCAGGATCTCATTGGTGCCAAAGCGGGTCTTCAGCACAGCGGGGATCATCGCCCAGGCCCAGCCGCCAAGCGCGCCGGCCACCACCATCAGGGGAAAGATCAGCGCAGAATCCGCAGGATAAAACGCAAGGCCCGCACCGGCGCCGCAGATGGCGCCCATGATATACTGGCCTTCGGCGCCGATGTTCCAGATCCCGGCGCGAAAGCCCAGGGACAGGCCGATGGCGATCAGCACCAGGGGCGCGCCCTTCACCAAAAGCTGCGGACGGTAGTAAAAGGCAAATTCGCCAAACAGCGGATCCCAGAAAATGGTGCGGATCGCCTCGACCGGGTTCTTGCCAAGCGCCGCAAACAAAAGCCCGCCTGCAATCATTGTCGCCAGCACCGCCACCAGCGGCGTTGCCATCGACCAGACACGCGACGGCTGTGGTCTCTTTTCTAGCCGGATCATTGTTGTTGTTCCCCCCGGTCGCAGATCTGTGCCTGCGTGCCTGTCATCTTTCCAAAAATACTCACAGTCCCGACCGACCCGCACACGCGGCCCTTGGTGGGGATCAGCAGGGTCGCTGCGCTAGACATGCGCAACCTCCATCCCATGTGCGCCACCCATCATCAGGCCGATTTCATCAACGCTCAGCCCCGCGGTGGGGCGCGGTGCGCTCAGGCGGCCTTCGTTCAGGGCGGCAAAACTGTCGGCGATCTCCATCAGCTCGTCGAGATCCTGGCTGATGCAGATCACGGCGGTGCCGCCCGCGGCCAGATCCAGCAGCGACTGGCGGATCGCGGCGGCGGCGGCGGCATCCACGCCCCAGGTCGGCTGGTTCACCACCAGAACCTCGGGGCTTTGTAGCACCTCACGGCCGATGACGAATTTCTGCAGATTGCCCCCCGACAGCGAGCGGGCGGCGTTTTGCGGACCAGGGGTGCGCACGTCAAAGCGCTCGATGACCTTTTCGGCAAACTCCTGCGCCAGGCCCCATTTGAGAAACCCCCGGCTCGCCAGCCCTTCGCGGGTGGCGGCGGTCAGCATGGCGTTTTCCGTCAGGCTCATATCCGGGGCTGCGGCATGGCCCAGACGTTCCTCTGGTGCTGCGAGAATGCCGAGGCGGCGGCGGGCAACCGGGCCGAGGTGGCCGACTGGCGCACCCTCCAGCTTGACCGCATCGTCGGTGGTCAGCGTCTCGCCCGACAAAACGCCAAGCAGCTCGTCCTGCCCGTTGCCCGCAACCCCGCCAATGCCAAGGATTTCCCCTTTGCGAACAGTGAGATGGACATTCTTCAGCGCGGTGCCAAAGGCCGATGGAGCAGGCACCGACAACCCGGTGATATCCAGCGCCACATCGCCAAACGCGCGGCCTGATCGTTCGGGTGTCTGCAGCGCGGTGCCGACCATCATTTCGGCCATATCCCGCGCCGAGGTCTCGGCCGGGACACATTCGCCCACATTCTTGCCCAGTCGCAGGATGGTGGCGTGATCGCACAGGGTGCGGATCTCTTCGAGCTTGTGGGAAATATACAGGATCGAGGTGCCCTCGGAGCGCAGCTTCTGCAGGGTCTGGAACAGGATATCCACCTCCTGCGGGGTCAGAACCGAAGTGGGCTCATCCATGATGAGCAGCTTGGGATCTTGCAGCAGGCAGCGGATGATTTCGACCCGCTGGCGTTCGCCTGCTGAGAGATCGCCAACCGTGCGATAGGGATCAAGCGGCAGGCCATAGGTTTCCGAAACCTCGCGGATGCGGCTTGCCAGATCCCGCATGGCGGGTGGGTTTTCCATGCCAAGGGCGATGTTTTCCGCCACGTTCAGCGCGTCAAACAGCGAAAAATGCTGAAAGACCATCGCAATGCCATCGGCGCGGGCCTGACGCGGCTCGCTTGGGGTATAGGGTTCCCCGCGCAACAGCATGGTGCCGCTGTCGGGTTTCACCAGCCCGTAGATCATCTTGACCAGCGTCGATTTTCCGGCGCCGTTTTCGCCAAGCAGGGCGTGAACCTCTCCTGCGCCGATATCAAAGGAGACCTGGTCGTTGGCGACCACTCCGGGATAGGCCTTGGTCAGGCCCTGCAGGCTCAGGAGAGGGTGTGTCACGCGCGTCTGTCCTTCTTCAACTCGTCTGTGGCGCCCATGCGCAAGAGCTCTGCCGCCACCCCGACCGCAATCATCTGCGGATGTTTGCCGAGGGCAGGATCCCCAATCGGGCAGGTGATCCTTGCGATCTGGTCAGGGCGATGCCCCAAATCCGCCAGCCGCGACCGAAATCTCGCCCATTTGGTCGCAGATCCGATCAACCCGGCAAAGGAGAACCCCAGCTGCAACAGGGCGTGGCATAGCGCCAGATCCAGCGCATGGGAATAGGTAAGCACCAAATGATGTGCATTTTCAGGGCAATGGCTGACCAAAAGCGCAGGATCAGCAGCGGGCAAAACCGTGACATGGCCCGGCACATCCGGGGGAAACCGCTCAGGCCCGGTATCGACCCAGGTGATGTCGAGATCAGGCAGAGGCGCCAGAACATCGACCAGGGCGCGGCCGACATGGCCCGCCCCCCAGATCCACAGTGGGGTGTCGGGGCGGTGCACGGGTTCCAGAAACCAGCCATCGCTGAGCTGCGGTTCCGGGCGCTGTCCCTGGCTGCGGGCGAGCCCCATCTGGCGGCGTAGTGCCAGTGGCGGGGTGTCTGCGCCTTTGCGATCCAGTGGACGCAGGATGATGTCTGTGTCCAGATCACCGAGGTCATCGGCGCTGTAGATCTCGCTCCACAATGTGACAGAGCCACCGCAGCACTGGCCCAGATCGGGGCCAAGCGCACGGGTGGTCTGCAGACGGCGGTTACCGGTCTGCAACTGGCGGCGGGCGGCCTCTGCGGCCTCATGTTCCAGCGTGCCGCCACCGATGGTGCCGGATTGGCCGCCGTCCCAGACCAGCATGGCGGCGCCCACCTCGCGGGGGGAGGAGCCGCGGATGGCGGCGATCACCACCCGCACCACCGGTCCATGCGCCGCGATCTGGCGGTTCAGATCCTGTAGGTCGAACCCCATTCCTAGGCCTCCGGCGCGATGCGGCGCACCGCGCGCCAGATCTCTTCGGCGGTCGCGGGCGCGTTCAGCGCAGGGTAGCTGCCGCCATAGGCCCCAACCGCATCGCTGAGCGCAAGCCAGGCGGAGATCCCCAGCATGAAGGGCGGCTCCCCCACTGCCTTTGAGCGATAGATGCTGTCCTCGCGGTTCTCGCCGTTCCAAAGCGCGACATTGAACACATCGGGCCGGTCCGAACAGGCGGGGATCTTGTAGGTCGAGGGCGCATGGGTGCGCAGATTGCCGGTCTGATCCCAGACCAGTTCCTCTGTCGTGAGCCAGCCCGCCCCCTGCACATAGGCGCCTTCCACCTGGCCGATATCCAGCGCGGGGTTCAGCGAGGCCCCCGCATCGTGCAGAACATCTGCCCGCAGGATCCGGTTTTCACCAGTGAGCCGGTCCACCACCACCTCGGTGATGGCCGCACCATAGGCAAAGTAGAAGAAGGGGCGCCCCTTGCCCTGAATGCGGTCCCATTCCAGTTTCGGGGTTTTGTAATACCCGGTTGACGACAGGCTGATGCGGCCTGTGTAGCATTCCATCGCTGCCGCCTCAAAGCTCAGCTCTTCGCTGCCGATGATGACGCGATCGCCCTCAAAGCGCACCGCCGAAACGGGCTGCTGGTAGCGCTCGGCCAGATAGGCTGCCATGCGGTCACGGATGGTGTCGCAGGCGGCCTTGACCGCCATGCCGTTCAGGTCTGACCCGGAGGAGGCCGCCGTGGCCGAGGTGTTGGGCACCTTGGCCGTGTCGGTTGCGGTGATCTTTACCTTTTCCAGCGAGATGCCAAAGCGGCTGGCGGCGACCTGCGCGACCTTCTGGAACAGGCCCTGGCCCATTTCCGTGCCGCCGTGGTTCAGGTGGACCGACCCGTCCTGATAGACATGCACCAGCGCGCCTGCCTGATTGAGATGGGTCAGCGTGAAGGAGATGCCGAATTTTACCGGCGAAAACGCAATGCCGCGCTTGAAGCGGTCATTCCCGGCGTTCCACTTCGCAATCTCCGCTTTGCGGGTTGCATAGTCCGATGTGTCCAACAGTTCTGCGGTCAGCTCGTGCAGGATGAAATCCTCTACCGGCATATGGTAGGGGGTTGTCTGCACATCTGCCGCCGGTGTGGTGACATCGGCGGGGTCAGCCGGCGCCCCGCGAGAGGCAAGATCGCCTGCCGCATCCGGCGCGGGGACAGAGCTGTCGTGGGGCGCGCCCGCTGGCGCGGTGGCGGACTGCATCGGCGCGTAATAATTGCGCTGGCGCAGCTCTACCGGGTCGAGCCCCAGCTTATGGGCTGCGTGATCCATCACCCGCTCGATCCCGACCATGCCCTGTGGGCCGCCAAAGCCACGGTAGGCGGTCGCGCTTTGACGGTTGGTTTTCAGCCGGTGGCTTTCGATGCGAATTGCGGGGATCAGATAGGCGTTGTCGCTGTGCAGCATGGCGCGATCCGCCACCGGCAGCGACAGATCCTGTGCCCAGCCGCAATCGACCAGATGGGTGAACTCCACCCCCTGAATGCGCCCCTCTGCGTCAAATCCCGCGCGATAGGAAATGCGGAAGGCGTGGCGCTTTCCGGTGATGGTCATGTCGTCGTCGCGGTCATAGCGCATCTTGCAGGTGCGACCGGTGGCACGGGCGGCGATGGCGCAGGCCACGGCCAGCGCGTTGCCCTGGCTTTCCTTGCCACCAAAGCCACCACCCATACGGCGGGTCTCGACCCGGACGGCGTGCATCGGCAGGCCGATGGCCTCTGCCACCTTGTGCTGGATTTCGGTCGGGTGCTGGGTCGAGGAGTTGACCAGCATGCCGCCGTCTTCCTGCGGCTGGGCCATTGCGGCCTGACCTTCAAGGTAGAAATGTTCCTGCCCGCCAAGATCGAATGTGTCCTCGACCACATGGGCCGCCGAGGTGATGGCGCTGTCTGCGTCACCTTTGGTGTAGATGCGGGGGCCGTCTTCGAACCGGCTGTCTGCGGCCAGCGCGTCTTCCAGCGTCAGCAGGGCAGGGCGTTCGGCATAGCTGATCTGACCCTTGCGCGCGGCCACCCGTGCCGCGCGATGCGAGGTGGCGACCACCAGAAACACCGGCTGGCCGATATGGTGGACCGATCCATTGGCCAACAGCGGCTCGTCATGGGCGGAGGGAGACACATCATTGTCAAAGGGCAGATCGTCAGCGGTGAGCACGGCCACCACGCCGTCGCTTTGGCGGGCGGCATCCAGATCCAGTGCGGTGATGTCTGCGTGGGCCACTGTCGACAGGCCAAAGGCCAGATGCAGCGTGTCGCGCGGCGACGGGATGTCATCCACATAACGCGCCTGGCCGGTCACATGCAGACGCGCCGCGTCATGGGGGAGAGGTTTTGCAACAGCCATCACTTCACCTCCAGCACATGGGTGGGCGTCTGCGTCTGGCCCAAGTCGTCAAAATAGCGTGCGAGCATATTTGCCGCCGCCTCCAGCCGGTAGTCGGCAGAGGCGCGCATATCGCTCATCGGGGTGAAGTCGCGGGCAAATTCGCCCCGCGCAGTGGCGAGCGTGGCAGAGGACAGGGGCTGGCCGATCAGCGCGGCCTCTACGTGGCTGGCGCGCTTGGGGACACCTGCCATGCCGCCAAAGGCGATGCGTGCGGCGGTGATCTGGCCGTCCTCAACGGTCAGATTGAACGCCCCCAGAACCGCAGAGATATCCTGATCGAAGCGCTTGGAGAGCTTGTAGACGCGCAGGGCATCACCCTGTTCGGCAGGCCGTGCGGGCAGGGTGATGGCCTCGACGAATTCGCCGGGCTGGCGGTCCTGCTTGCCGTAGTCGATGAAGAACTCTTCAAGCGGCAGGCTGCGGCGGCTGTCGCCCTTGCGCAGTTCAAGCGTTGCACCAAGCGCGATCAGCGCGGGTGGATTGTCTCCGATGGGGGAGCCATTGGCGATATTGCCGCCGATGGTGGCGGCGGCGCGCACCTGCTGGCTGGCAAAGCGGCGCAGCATTTCCCCATAAGACGGGTGACGCGCGGCGAGGGTGCTGCGCAGGCGGTTCATGTCGACCATCGCCCCGATGCGCAGGCTGCCGTTGGGCTGTTCGGTGATGTCTTTCAGGTCATCGCAGCCATCAAGAAAGATCACATCCCCCAGATCGCGCAGCTGTTTGGTCACCCAGAGCCCGACATCCGTGGCACCCGCAATCAGCGTCGCCTCAGGCCGCGCGGCATAGGCTGCGGCCAATGCGTCGGCAGAGCCGGGCCGCAGGGAGGCGGCATCGCCGTCTGTTGCTGGCAGGTTGGCTGCATCCTCGCTGCGAATCCAGTCGGGGACCGGTGCGGCGCTGGCGGCTTCGGCGGCGCGAATGATCGGGGCATAGCCAGTGCAGCGGCAGAGGTTGCCTGCCAGCTGGTCATCGTGGTCGGACGCGCCGTTTTTGTGGGCCGTCACCATCGACATGATAAAGCCCGGCGTGCAGAAACCGCACTGGCTGCCGTGGTGGGTGATCATCGCCTCTTGCACCGGATGCAGCTGGCCATCGGGGCCTGCCGCGCCTTCGACGGTGCGGATGGATTTGCCGTGCAGCTGGGGCAGGAACAGGATGCAGGCGTTCAGCGGCTTGGCGCCTTTGGCGTCGGTCACCATCACGGTGCAGGCGCCGCAGTCGCCCTCGTTGCAGCCTTCCTTGGTGCCGGTCAGCCCGCGGTCTTCGCGCAGCCAGTCCAGCAGTGTCGCCGTCGGAGAAACATCCTTGAGCGAGACCTCTTCACCGTTCAATCGAAAGGTGATCGTCATGTTAGAAACCCGTCGCGTTACTTTGGTTTTCCCTGGGTGCCATCCCTTCGATGCGACGTAGAAGACATGGCGGGCGTCTTGATGTTGGTTTTCCCTGTGTTGGCAACAGCCTAGAAAGGGCGCTGTCCGTCTGGCAAGGAAAAGTGACTCTGCCATGAGACAATATTGGGGCGCAAGATCATTGCGGTGTGCCGCTGTATGCCGTTATTTTTAAACCGTTTCACCCTCTCTGGCCTTGGGTTGGCGCGCAGGGTGCGGAAAGAGTTTCAAACAAAGCGGAATAATCCTGCCTTATTTTTGCGCATTCCTTGCGAGTGGTTGCGCGGACCTCGGTGTCACGTCGCTGCCTTCCCGCTTCCTTCTGGCGGCCTGCGGCGGTAGCTTGGCGCCATGACCCAAAATCCCCGATTCATTCACCTGCGCACCCATACCGAATACTCGTTGCTGGAAGGTGCCGTGCGGCTGAAAAAGCTGCCGGATCTGTGCAAGAAATACGAGATGCCCGCAATTGCGGTGACAGACAGCAACAACCTGTTTGCTGCGCTGGAGTTTTCGGTCTCTGCCAGCGGTGCAGGCGTGCAGCCGATCATGGGCTGTCAGGTGGATCTGCGGTTCACGGATCCCGCCCCCGGCGAGCGGCCCAAGCCGCCTGCGCCGCTGGTGCTGCTCGCGCAGAGCGAGACAGGCTATGAACATCTGATGAAGCTGAACTCTTGCCTGTATATGCGCGAAGGCAGTGAGCTGGCGCATGTCACGCTGGAAGAGCTGGCCCAATATGCAGGGGATGTGATCTGTCTCAGCGGTGGGCCTGACGGGCCGGTGGGGCGGCTGTTGCAGATGGGGCAACGCTCGGCGGCCGAGGCATTGATGCAGCGGCTGAAAGCGATCTTTCCGGATCGTCTCTATGTGGAATTGCAGCGCCATCCGGGCGAGCATGGCCAGCCCGAAGCGGAGCAGCTGACAGAGCGCGGCCATATCGAGATGGCCTATGCGATGGACCTGCCGCTGGTTGCCACCAATGACGTCTATTTCCCCAACACGGAAATGTACGAGGCCCATGACGCGATGATCTGTATCGCAGAGGGGGCCTATGTCGATCAGGTGGAGCCGCGCCGCCGCCTGACTGCGCAGCACTATTTCAAAAGCCAGGAAGAAATGGTCGCGCTGTTTGCCGATCTGCCAGAGGCGCTGGAAAACACCGTGGAGATCGCCAAACGCTGCGCCTTTATGGCGTATCGGCGCGATCCGATCCTGCCGAAGTTTGCCGATGACGAAGTGGCCGAACTGCGCCGCATCGCCAATGAGGGCCTGCAGCAGCGACTGGCTGTGATCCCCCATGCGGTGAGCGTCGAGGAATATCAGGAACGACTGGATTTCGAGCTGGGCATCATCGAGGGGATGGGTTTTCCCGGCTACTTCCTGATCGTTGCGGACTTTATCCAATGGGCCAAGGACCACGACATTCCGGTCGGGCCGGGGCGGGGCTCTGGTGCGGGCTCTCTCGTGGCTTATGCGCTGACGATCACCGACCTTGACCCGCTGCGCTACAGCCTGCTGTTCGAACGCTTCCTCAACCCGGAACGGGTGTCGATGCCCGACTTCGATATCGACTTCTGCATGGACCGCCGGGAAGAGGTGATCAAATACGTGCAGGAGAAATACGGCCGCGACAAAGTTGGGCAGATCATCACCTTTGGCGCGCTTTTGTCCAAGGCGGCGGTGCGCGACATGGGGCGGGTTTTGCAGATGCCCTATGGCCAGGTGGACCGACTGTCCAAGCTGATCCCGGTCGAGGGCGTCAAGCCGATGTCGATTGCGGACTCGCTCAAGGAAGAGCCGCGTCTGCGCGAGGAAGCGGAGAACGAAGAGGTCGTTGACCGCTTGCTGAAATACGGCATGCAGGTCGAGGGGCTGTTGCGCTCTGCCGGTACCCACGCGGCGGGTGTGGTGATTGGCGACAGGCCACTGGATGCGCTGGTGCCGCTTTACCGCGATCCGCGCTCTGACATGCCCGCCACCCAGTTCAACATGAAATGGGTGGAACAGGCCGGTCTGGTAAAGTTCGACTTTCTCGGCCTGAAGACGCTGACCGTCATTCAGAACGCGATGGACCTGATTTTCCAGTCGGGCCGTGACCTGCATATCGCCGCTGACGGCACCCAGCTCTATGACCCGCCAGAGGGGGCGGAGAACCAGATCAACGCCATTCCGCTGGATGACAAGGTTACATATGACCTCTACTCCCGCGCCAAGACGGTGGCGGTGTTCCAGGTGGAATCCACCGGCATGATGGATGCGCTGAAGCGCATGAAACCCACCTGTATCGAGGACATCGTGGCGCTTGTGGCGCTTTATCGTCCGGGCCCGATGGAAAACATCCCGGTCTATTGCGAGGTAAAGAACGGCCAGCGCGAAATCACATCCGTGCATCCGCTGATCGACCATATCCTTGAGGAAACCCAGGGCATCATCGTTTACCAGGAACAGGTGATGCAGATCGCCCAGGTGATGGCGAATTATACCCTTGGTGGTGCGGACCTGTTGCGCCGCGCGATGGGTAAGAAGATCAAGGAGGCGATGGACGCCGAACGCCCCAAGTTCGAAAAGGGCGCGGCAGAAAACGGGGTGCCTGCCAAGAAGGCCTCGGAGGTTTTCGACCTTCTGGAGAAATTCGCCAACTACGGCTTTAACAAATCGCACGCGGCCGCCTATGCGGTGGTCAGCTATCAGACCGGCTGGCTGAAGGCGAACCACCCGGTAGAGTTCATGGCCGGCGTCATGAACTGCGATATCCATCTGACCGACAAGCTGGCGATCTATTTTGAAGAGGTCAAGAAAGGCCTGGGCCTGCCCTATGTGCCCCCCTGCGTGAACCGCTCGGAGGCGACTTTCAATGTGGTCAAGGGAGAGCTGGTCTATGCGCTGGGCGCGCTGAAAAACGTCGGCGTGGAGGCGATGCGTCTGGTGACCGCGGCGCGGCGCGAAAGCGGGCAGGACAAACCGTTTGCGACGCTGTTTGATTTTGCCCGCCGGGTCGATCTGAAAAAGGTCGGCAAACGTCCGCTTGAGATGATGGCGCGTGCAGGGGCCTTTGACCAGCTGGACAGCAACCGCCGCCGGGTGTTTGAAAGCCTCGGCGCGCTGGTGGATTACTCGGCCGCCATTCAGGAACAGAAGAACTCCAATCAGGTGTCGCTGTTTGGCGAGGCGGGCGAAGACCTTCCGGAACCGCGACTGCCCAACGTGCCCGACTGGCTGCCGGCCGAACGCCTGTCCGAGGAATTCAAGGCCATCGGCTTCTACCTCTCGGGACATCCGCTGGATGACTATATGCCTGCGCTCAAGCGCAAGGATGTGATGACGCTGGATGAGGTCACCGCCAAGGCAGAGCGCGGCCCGTTCATGGCCAAGATGGCCGGGGTCGTGGCCGGGCGGCAGGAACGCAAATCCGCCCGCGGCAACCGCTTTGCCTTTGCCCAGCTGTCGGATACGTCAGGCGCCTATGAGGTCACGCTGTTTTCCGAGGTTCTGGAGAAATCACGTGAGTTTCTGGACACCGGCGCCAAGGTGGTGATCACCGCAGAGGCGACGATGGAAAGCGACCAGCTGAAGCTGCTGGTGCGGTCTGTCGGGCCCGTGGATGCCGCGATTGCCGACGCGGGCCGGTCGTCCCTTCGGGTTTATGTTTCGGACGCAAAGGCGGTGGCGACGGTTGCGCAAGTTCTTGAAGACGCAAAGAAAGCCGCCCGCAACGCCTCGCGGGGGGAGGTCTATATGTACCTCCAGGATCCCGCTTTGCCCGGCGATGTCGAGATGGACCTGGGCCAGCCCTTTCCCATCAACCCCCAGATCAAAGGCGCGCTGAAGTCACTGGACGGGGTGATGGATGTGGAGGAGATTTGAGCGCCACATGATGCTGCACTGAGAAACACGGCCGTAAAGGCGGGAGTTTGATCCGATCTTCCGCAGTGGGGCTGTTTTGTTTCCTTCTCGTTTGCACCGTAGACCTGCCAACGATAGTCACTGCAGCGTTCAGACATTGCAGCGCTACACCTGATGATCTTGCGGGCTAAACAGCGGTTTTGATGCCGCTGTCGCAATTAATTTGTCACGCAAGTCCAGATAATCAGTGCAACTCAAGCTCCAGGAGTTGGTTTTGATACGCCACGGCAAGAGCCAGGATATTCTTCCGCCAGAGCAAAGGTCCAAGGTGTAATTTCTGTCTTCGGATCTTTCAGGAGCGCCTCTGCAACTTCCAGTGCTGTGATGGCCTTCTTGATCCCGTCATCATCCAAGGCTTCTGCTCTGGATGTGTTGAGCAATTGGACGATGGTCTGATCTGTGTCCATACCCCAACTGCGAATACGCAGCTTGCCTCTGACTTTATCGCTGGACGCGGAGGCAGCAATAGGTAGCAATCCAGAGATATTCGCGCTTGATTTTCGAACGTCAATGTCGGCGATTACTTGAATGCCGGCGCCGACCAAACGGTTTCCTTTTGATGGGTCAGAAGGATCGCACGGTCTTGCTGTGACCTTCACGATGTACTCGGAAAGCAGGTATTTTCCTCTTGAAACCTGAGTGTTTCCGCCCGCGGCAGAGAGGCTACCATCTGAATTTACCTTTGACAGCTCAATTCGCGCATCGTCTGTCAATGCTCGCCTTATCTGCTTTTGCGTCAATGATGACCAGCAGGTGTAACCTGGCTTGCACTGGAATGTAGTCTGGTCGAGCCAGTCTTGCTGTGGAATGATAAACTCCCACCCGGTGTCGATAGAAGTATAGCTTTTGCTAACTCCGATGCCGGAGCACCCTGAAAGCGTTGCAAAACCAAGCAAAACTGCGGTCGCTGAAAATACCTTCATACCATTCCCCATTGCACTTTTTTAATAGGTATTGATGCAAGCACGTGACACTATTTTTTTCAACTCTGGAATTATGTGGGCCAGTTTGGGGTGTCGTGACGCGAAATGGAGAGAACAAGCGGAATAGGTGACGCCATGACCGATCACCCGGATGTCACCCTGCGGGTGGCGGAAATGGCGGATGCGCCCAGCTTGGCGGCGTTGTCGGTTGAGGTCTGGGTGGCGACCTATCTGCGCGAAGGGGTGGGGGCCGCGTTTGCGGACTATGTGCTGCAAGAATACACGCCTGCGCGGATGCGGGCGGTGATTGCCGCGCCAACCAGTCATATCATCGTGTCGCAGAACCGCATGGGGATTGATGGCTATATCCGCGTCGATATGGGGGCTCCCGCGCCTGTTGCGGGTGGCTCGGATGTCGAGATCCGCACGCTTTATGTTCAGCCGCGCCACCACGGTCGCGGTCTGGGGCGATCGCTGTTGTCGGCGGCGCTGGCCCATTGCGCAAAGCAGGGCGTGCCCGCTGTCTGGTTGGCCTCAAACGCCGAAAACCTGCCTGCCAAACGGTTTTACCTGAGCCAGGGGTTTGACCGGGCAGGGGAGACTGAGTTTGTGCTGGAGGGGCAATCTTATCTCAACGATGTGTTTGTACGGGACTGCGGTTTGGCGAAACCGCCTGCGGATTGAATAAATTTGTAGCCTTTGCGGTAAGATTCACCCGCCCTTAACCACGTCCAAATCTGCGCCGAGACCTTTGCTGAGGCGGGGCTGGTCAGTCAGTGGGCACAGACCAACCTGTCGCGCAGCACCCGAAGGGGCACGCTGCGGGGCATGCACTATCAGACCGCGCCATTTGCCGAGACCAAGCTGCTTGTCTGCCTTGCGGGCCGCATCCATGACGTGCTGGTCGATCTGCGACCGCAATCTGCCACCTACGGGCAGTGGTGCGCGCTGGAACTGGACGGGGCGTCGGGCAGTGGCGTCTATATCCCCGAAGGCATTGCGCACGGGTTTCAGACCCTGAGCGACGATGTGATGCTGCACTACAGTCATTCGCGCCCCTACAGCCCGGCCCATCAGGCAGGCGTGGCCTTTGATGATCCCGACCTCGCGATCCAATGGCCGCTGCCTCCGGTTGCCGTGTCTGAGCGCGATCTGACGCTGCCGCGGCTTTGCGAAATTGCACCAAATCTTAGTCCATCCCGCACCAAACAGGAGGTGCTGTCATGAAATGTCGGCATTGCGCGACCGAGCTGTCGCAGGAGGTTCTGAACCTCAACCACGCGCCCCCGTCCAACGCCTATCTCAAGGCGGAACAGCTGCGCACGCCAGAGGTTCATTATCCGCTGCGCCTGTTGTTCTGCCCGCAATGCTATCTGGTCCAGACCGAGGATTTCGCCGCCGCAGAAGAGCTGTTTGATGCGGAGTATGTCTATTTCTCCTCGACCTCCCGCAGCTGGCTCAACCATGCGACCCGTTTCTGCAATGGCGCGATTGAACGGTTGGGGCTTGGGGGTGACAGCTTTGTGGTCGAGATCGCCTCGAACGATGGCTACCTGCTGCAGAATTTCGTAGCCGCCGGGGTGCCATGCCTCGGGTTTGAGCCGACCGCCAGCACCGCTGAGGTCGCCCGCTCCAAGGGGGTCGAGACACGCCAGACCTTTTTTGGCTCGGCGACGGCAGAGGCCCTGCGCCAGGAGCGCAAGGGCCAAGGGGCTGACCTGATCGTCGGCAACAATGTCTATGCCCATGTGCCCGATATCAACGATTTCACCAAGGGGCTGGCCGGGTTGCTGGCACCTGAAGGGGTGATTTCGCTGGAGTTTCCGCATCTGTGCCAACTGGTCGAGCAGGGGCAGTTCGACACGGTTTATCACGAACATTTCTCTTACCTGTCACTGACCACGGTTCAGCGCATTCTGGCCGGTGCGGGCCTGCGGGTTTTTGACGTCAGCACATTGTCCACCCACGGTGGCAGTCTGCGGGTCTGGGCCTGCCATGACGACGCGGCGCACGCGACCGAGGCGAGCGTCAGCGCGCTCCTCGCGCGTGAAGCCACGGCGGTGCCGCCTGCAGGTGGGGCTGAGGGGGCGATGGGTGTTCAGGATCCGGGCTATTACGCAGGTCTGCAGGCGCAGGCAGATCAGGCGGCGGACGCATTGGTTGATTTCCTTGTGCGTTGCCGGTCGCGGGGTGAGACGGTTGCCGGTTATGGGGCTGCGGCCAAGGGCACGACGCTGTTCAACTATGCCCGCATCGACAGTCGCCTGCTGAGCTACATAGCGGATGCGGCCCCGTTTAAACAGGGGCGGTTTCTGCCGGGGGCTCATATTCCGGTGGTGGCGCCCGACGCCCTGCATCAGAGCCCTCCGGACCACTTGCTGATCCTGCCCTGGAACCTGCGCGAAGAGATCGCTGCCGATCTGGCCTGGATCACTGAAACCCACGGCACCACACTTTGGACCGTGATGCCACGCCCGGCGCCGGTGCAGGCCACCCAAGGCCAGCAGTGCAGCGCCAGCATCGCGCCGCTGTCCGCCCCGGCCCAAGGGGGCCGTGTGTCCCCTTTGCAGGGTGCAATCCACGAAAAGAAAGCAGGCTAACCATGGCTGATATCAAATTGAGCATCTGCATCCCGACCTTTAACCGGGCCTCTTACCTGAGGACGTTGCTTGCGTCTTTGGCTGAGGATCTGCACCAGCTGCCGTGGCCTGTAGAAGTGATCGTGTCGGACAATGCCTCACCAGATGAGACCGCCGAGGTTGTGGCCGCGATGGAGGGTCAACTCCCGTTGCGTTACATGCGCCAGAGTGAAAACATCGGGCCGCTGCGCAACATGCAAAAGGCCTTGCGCGCCTCGGCCGGGGAATATGCGGTTTATCTGGCGGATGATGATCGGCTCGCCTTCAAAGGGGTGATCCGGGCGATTGAACAGATGGACGCCAATCCAAAAGCCGGGATTTACTACGCGCCCTGGCTCACCAAGGATCTGGTTACAGGCGCCTATGGAGCACCGTTCTACCAGCAGCAAGGTCAGGTGACCGTCCCCCAGGGCAACTATGTGGGCCTGCTGGAGCATGTGCTGGACAACAAGGTTTTTGCCGAGATTTCGGTGGTTCGCGTTGCGGTGCAGAAACACCTCACGCCGCTTGCCAATGACCTTGCCTTCTGGGCCTTTACCATGCCCTGCGAATACTTGGGTGCGGGAGATGTGATTTTTGGGACCGAGCCGTTTTACTATTCCGTAAGCCGCCACTTTGACGGGGATGATCGGGCGCAGCTGGGGCTTTATGAGGTGCAGTCGGGCTGGGATCTCTATCGTGGTGGGCTTGATTACCTGTTTGGCCTGGCGAGAGAGCAAGGCGGGCTGAGCGATCTGCAAAAGCGGCGTAGCCAGATTGATCATATCATCATCGAACGGATGTTGGTCGCGCTGTCGTTGCGGATGCAGAATGGCAGTGACCCGATTGATACCTATACCTTGGCGGCGCGTCTGCGCGGTCTGGGGCAGGGGCCAGCGATCGGAGAGCGGATGGCGCAGATCCGGCTTGCGGCGGCCTTGCAATATATCTGTGTGGTTCTGCCCGATCTGCTGCAAGCGGAGGGCGTTGCGGTGCTTGGCAATTGTCCTGCGGAGACGATGCAGGTGCTGCAAGGGATCGCAAGCGTGCCGCTGCGCCACGTCGAGGCGGCGCCTGATATCCGCGAGAATGATATCGTCTTCAACCTTGGGCAGGCGGACAACCCGCTGCATGCCGCAGCCGCCGAGCAGGCGCTGGTGGCGCTGACTGAGGGTGATCTGATGCAAAAGTTTGCCTGACGGTGCTGCCATGACGATTTCGCGCCTATTGCTCACCGGATCGACGGGATTTGTTGGACGCGCTGTCACCCGGCAGCTGCGCGGTCTGGGTATTCCGCTGCGCCATGTGGTGCGTGCGGGCCGCGATGGGCGGATTGATGGGATGGGGGCCGCGGATCAGGTGGTGGACTGCGCCGATCTTTTTGATCAATCGCAGGACTGGTGGGCGCAGACCTGTGCGGGATGTGACGGTGTGCTTCACCTGGCTTGGTACGCAGAGCCTGGGCAGTATCAGCTGTCGGCGCGCAACTTTGATTGCCTCAGCGGGTCGCTGACAATGGCGCGAGGGGCGATTGCGGCCGGGGTGGAACGCTTTGTCGGGGTCGGCACCTGCCTGGAATATGATCTGAGCCCGGGTGCGGTGGCGGCTGATGCCCCGCTTGCGCCGCGCTCGCCCTATGCAGCGGCCAAGGCGGCGTGCGGACTGGCGCTTGGGCATATGCTGCCGCTGGCTGGCGTTTCCTTTCTCTGGGCGCGGTTGTTTTATCTCTATGGGGCAGGCGAGGATCCGCGTCGGCTGATTGCCTATCTGCACCGTCAGCTGGCGGCCGGGAACAGCGTGGAGCTGTCCGCCGGGGATCAGGTGCGTGATTTTCTCGACGTTGATGTGGCGGCAGAGCTGCTGGTCCGCGAGCTGCTGGGGACACGGCAGGGCGCTGTCAATATCTCAAGCGGCACCGGCACGACGGTGCGCCAATTGGCCGAGACGATCGCCGACACATATGGCCGCCGTGATTTGCTGCGCTTTGGCGTACGCCCCGCTAACCCGGATGATCCGCCGGTGGTGATCGGCCTGCGCCCACCGGACGACAGCACGCCGGCCCGTTCGCCCATTTCACATCCCATCCCGGCCTGATCCACGAGACAGCATATGACACAGAATGAGAGACCAGAGATGACAGCCTTTGCCGCCGATATCCCCGCCCGCCTCGATATGATGCGCAACCACACCGGTTTGCAGGAATCTGCACTCGCCTTCCTGCGGGCCTCGGCGCATACGCAGTATTCCTACAACTACCACTGGATGGGGCGTCCGATCATTCAGTATCCGCAGGACATCGTGGCGATGCAGGAGCTGATCTGGCAGATCAAACCCGATCTGATCATCGAAACCGGGATTGCCCATGGCGGCTCACTTATCTTCTCGGCGTCGATGCTGGCGCAGCTGGACATGCATGAGGCCATCGAAGCGGGCACCACGCTGGACCCGGCGCAATCGCAGCGCAAGGTGCTGGGTATCGACATCGACATCCGTCCCCACAATCGCGCCGCCATTGAGGCCCATCCCATGCGCTCTCGCATCGAGATGATCCAGGGCTCCTCTATCGATGGGGCGGTGGTGCAGCAGGTGAGGGAATTTGCCAAGGGTTACAAAAAGGTGCTGATCTGCCTGGATAGCAACCACACCCACGAGCATGTTCTGGAAGAGCTGCGCGCCTATGCGGATCTGACCTCTGTCGACAGCTATTGCGTGGTGTTTGATACGCTGATTGAGGCCATGGATGACGACACTTACCCGGACCGGCCCTGGGGCAAGGGGGACAATCCCCGCACCGCAGTTGAAGCCTATCTGCGCGAAGATGACCGGTTCGAGATCGACGCCGATATCCATGACCGGCTGCTGATCACGGTGGCCCGAGGCGGGTTCCTGCGACGTATCCGCTGACCCAGTTCTGACAACACCACAGACAATAAAAAGCGCAGCATCAGCTGCGCTTTTTGACTACAGGGCTGCGTTGAAGACGGAGTCTGTGTCGAGCAGGTATTGCGAGATGATGGGGCCGCTGGCGGCGCCGAGGGCGCGGGCGTTGGGGCCGATGGAGCCCTCTTCGATCCTGGGCAGGATCAGGCCGCGGGCGTCGAGGCTGGCAAGGGCGGCGCGGGTGCGCTGTACCAGCGTTGTGCGGATTGCGGCGGGCAGGGCTCCGTCGATCAGGATGGCCTCGAAATCAAACACGGCGCAGGTGGTCAGACTGGCACGGGCAATGGCCTCGGCGGCTTGATCCAGCCAGGGCTCTACTGCGGGTTCCAGCCCGCTCCAGTCCATTGGCTGTTGCCACAGGCGGTCCGGGTCCTCACCCTGATTGGTGAGGCGCTGTTCGAGCAGGTGCATGGAGGCCACATCAAGGAGTTTTGCGTCCTTGCCGTCCTTGGTGATCGTGGGCAGCGAGCCAAGCGCACCTGCGTTGCCATGCGGGCCTTCCAGAACGCGGTGATTAAGCACCACGCCCCCGCCAATAAAGGCCGCAAGGTAGAAATAAGCGTAGTCGCGATAGGCCTTGCCCCGACCGTAGATATGTTCGGCGCGGCAGGCGGCTGTTGCGTCATTTACGACATGGACGGGCAGATCGCTGAACCGGGAAATTTCCGCTGCGAAATCAAGTGATCTCCAGTCATCCAGCGCGGCCTTCGGGGCGTTGATCTGCTCGTGCCAGGTCCAGAGCTGGAAGGGGGTTGCGATGCCGATCCCGCAGATGCGGCTGATCTGATCGGCGGGCAGGGCGGTTTCGATCCGGGCCAGGCTGTCTTGCAGGAAATCAAACACCACCTGCGGGGTTGGATAGGGGTAGCGCAGGCGCAGTTGCTGGCGCACCGCACCACAGACATCAAGAAGCAGAACCTCGGCGCTGCGGCGGCCGATCTTCAGCCCGTAGGAAAACAGCCCATCCGGATTGAGACCCATCGGCACCGAGGGTTTGCCCACACGGCCGCGCTGCGCCTCACCGCGTTTCAGGAGCCCGTCGGTTTCCAGTTTGCGCAGGATGACCGAGACGGTCTGCGAGGACAGGCCGGTGCCACGGGCGAGTGCGCTGCCGGGCATGGGGCCATTGCGTTGCAACAGGGACAGGATCAAGCGTTCGTTAAAAACCCGCACACCTGTCTGATTTACGCCGCCGCTGAGGGATCTGACTTGCTCTTGTTCCATGCGGCGGACCCTAATCACGGTTTGAGACATGAGAAAAGTGCGGATATCGACTTAATAAGTCAAGTTGATTTATATATTGACCCGGGCCGCAGAATCGTGGCTCCTATTGGGCAACGAGGCAGTCCGACGGCCTTGTTGGTTTATGAGTGATGCTGAGGGAGGACATCATGAAGAAATTGCTTTTGGGTACTGCATTGAGTTTCGCGGCCACGGCCGGGTCTGCATTTGCGGCAGAGGGTGTGACCGCCTGCCTGATCACCAAGACAGATACCAACCCGTTTTTTGTGAAAATGAAGGAAGGGGCCGAGGCGAAGGCCGCGGAACTGGGCATGACGCTCAAGTCCTTTGCGGGCAAGATTGACGGCGACCATGAAACCCAGGTGGCCGCGATCGAGACCTGCATTGCAGATGGCGCCAAGGGCATTTTGCTGACCGCCTCTGACACCTCGTCCATTGTGCCGGCGGTACAGCAGGCACGGGATGCGGGCCTTGTGGTGATTGCCCTTGATACGCCGCTGGAGCCGATCGACGCGGCGGATGCGACCTTTGCCACCGACAATTTCCTGGCGGGTGAGCTGATTGGCAAATGGGCGGCGGCGAGCCTGGGCGATGAGGCTGCCAATGCCAAGATTGCCATGCTGGACCTTGCGGTAAGCCAGCCGACCGTGGGCGTGCTGCGCGATCAGGGTTTCCTGCAGGGGTTTGGCATTGATCTGGGTGATCCCAACAAATGGGGGGACGAGACCGATCCGCGCATTGTTGGCAACGATATCACCGCAGGCAACGAGGAAGGTGGCCGCCGCGCGATGGAGAACCTGCTGGCCAAGGATCCGATGATCAATGTGGTCTACACGATCAACGAACCTGCCGCTGCGGGTGCCTATGAGGCGCTGAAGGCGATCGGGCGCGAAAATGACGTGCTGATCGTCTCTGTCGATGGGGGCTGCCCTGGTGTGCAGAACATCAAGGACGGTGTGATCGGTGCGACCTCGCAGCAATACCCGCTGCTGATGGCGTCCAAGGGGATCGAGGCGATCAGCGCCTGGGCCTCTACCGGGGCAAAGCCGGAGCCGACACCGGGCAAGGCGTTCTTTGACACCGGCGTGGCGCTGGTGACCGATCAGCCTGCCGAGGGTGTGGAGAGCATCGACACCAATGAGGGCATGAACCTCTGCTGGGGGTAAGGCCGATGGACGGGGCGCAGCCTGCTGGGCCCCGTATCCCCGCTTGGTGATGGGGAGGGCGGCCCATTGAGGCCGCCCTTTTTTCCCGACGCAGGTTTGCCTGCACATGTTTCCCGGCACTGGCGGGCATCGAGACAGAAAACAAGGACTGACCCCACCGATGCGTGGGTGATTTGGAGGATACCATGTCTACCCAGCAGAGCTATGAAGCCGCTGCCGCCGGTAGCCCGCAGGAAACGGCCGAGTTCGATCAGGGCCATCAGAGTTTCATCCAGAAATTCCAGCATCTTCTGCATGTGACGCCGTCGCTGGTGCCGCTGATCGTGCTGGTGCTGTCGGTGATCGTGTTTGGCCTGCTGTTGGGCAGCAAGTTCTTTTCCCCCTTTGCGCTGACGCTGATCCTGCAGCAGGTGGGGATTGTGGGCATCGTGGCCTGCGCGCAGTCGCTTGTGATCCTGACGGCGGGGATTGATCTGTCGGTCGGCGCCATCATGGTGCTGAGTTCCGTGGTCATGGGGCAGTTCACCTTTCGCTACGGCCTGCCGCCGGAAATCGCTGTTGTCTGCGGTTTGATCTGCGGCACCTTTTGCGGGTTCATCAATGGCTGGCTGGTGGCGCGGATGAAGCTGCCGCCGTTCATCGTGACGCTGGGCATGTGGCAGATCGTGCTGGCGACGAATTTCCTTTATTCCGCCAATGAAACGATCCGCAGCCAGACCATCGCCGCCGAGGCGCCACTGCTGCAGCTGTTTGGCGAAAAGATCAAGCTTGGCGGGGCTGTCTTTACCTATGGGGTGATTTTCATGGTGCTGCTGGTGATCCTGCTGGCCTATGTGCTGCGCCATACGGCCTGGGGGCGGCATGTCTACGCGGTGGGGGATGACCCTGATGCGGCAGAGCTGTCAGGCGTGAAGGTGAACCGCGTGCTGATCTCGGTCTATATGCTGTCTGGTCTGATCTGCGCCTTTGCCGGTTGGGCAATGATCGGGCGCATCGGTTCGGTCTCGCCCACCTCGGGTCAGCTGGCCAATATCGAGAGCATAACGGCGGTGGTGATCGGGGGGATCTCGCTGTTTGGGGGGCGCGGGTCTATCCTTGGGACGTTCTTTGGGGCGCTGATTGTCGGGGTCTTTACCCTTGGGCTGCGCCTGCTGGGGGCAGATGCGCAATGGACCTATCTGTTGATCGGCCTTCTCATCATTGCGGCGGTGGCCGTGGACCAGTGGATCAGAAAGGTATCGGTGTGATGGAACCCATTTTGAAAGCCCGCGGTCTGGTCAAACGCTATGGTCGGGTGACCGCATTGGATCACTGCGACTTTGACCTGATGCCCGGTGAGATCCTGGCGGTGATCGGGGACAATGGTGCCGGGAAATCCTCGCTCATCAAGGCGATCTCCGGCGCGGTGATCCCGGATGAGGGGGAGGTCTGGCTGGAGGGGCGCAAGGTGCAGTTTACCAGCCCCATTGATGCGCGCGAAGAGGGGATCGAGACCGTTTATCAGACCCTTGCGATGTCGCCTGCGTTGTCGATTGCGGACAATATGTTCATGGGGCGCGAGCTGCGCAAACCCGGCTGGCGGGGGAATTTGCTGCGGCAGCTGGACCGCGCCCGGATGGAGGAGATCGCCCGCGAAAAGCTGAACGAGCTGGGGCTGATGACCATCCAGAACATCAATCAGGCCGTCGAGACGCTCTCTGGCGGGCAGCGTCAGGGCGTGGCGGTGGCCCGCGCCGCGGCGTTTGGTTCAAAGGTGATCATTCTGGACGAGCCGACGGCGGCGCTGGGGGTGAAGGAAAGCCGCAGGGTGCTGGAGCTGATCCAGGATGTGAAATCACGGGGCATTCCGATTATCCTGATCAGCCACAATATGCCCCATGTGTTTGAGGTCGCGGATCGCATCCATGTGCACCGGCTGGGCAAGCGGCTGTGTGTGATCGACCCCAAGGCGCACAGCATGTCGGATGCGGTGGCCTATATGACCGGCGCGGCAGAACCTGCAGCGGAGCTCGCAGAGGCATGAGCAAGACCGACACGCTGACAGCCCTGTCGGATCTGGTTGACGCGGTGAAGGCACGGCCGCTACAGGCCGGGCGCGCGCGGCGTCTGGTGGCTCTTGCGGGGGCACCGGGCAGCGGCAAATCCACCCTGGCCAGCCGTCTGGTAGAGGCACTATGTGCGGCAGGCACGCAGGCGGCGGTGGTGCCAATGGATGGGTTTCATCTGGACAACCGGCTGCTGGCAGAGCGCGATCTGCTGCCGCGCAAAGGGGCGCCAGAGACCTTTGATCAGCGCGGCTTTGCGCGGCTGGTGGCGGCCTTGGCATCTGATCGGGATGTGATCTATCCCATCTTTGACCGCTCTCTTGATCTGGCGATTGCCGGGGCGGGGGCTGTTGACGGGGCGTGCGAGGTTGCGGTTCTGGAGGGCAATTACCTGTTGTTTGACAGCGACGGCTGGCGTGATCTGGCGCCGATGTGGGATCTGTCGGTGCGGGTTGATGTGCCGCGCTCGGTTCTGCGGCAGCGGTTGGTGGAGCGGTGGCACATCCACGGGCTTGCCCCAGCCGAGGCTGAGGCGCGGGCTGATGGCAATGATATGGTGAATGCCGACAGGATCCTGGCAGCGGCGCTGCCTGCGCAGGTTACTTGGAAGGGACAGACTGAATGATTCTCTGTTGTGGCGAGGCGCTGATCGACATGATCCCGGCGCCTGTCGAAACGGCGGTGCCGCGTGTCGAAGGGGCGGCGGCGCAGATGGGGTTTGTGCCGCATTGTGGTGGCGCGGTCTACAACACTGCGGTGGCGCTGGGTCGGCTGGGGACTGGGGGCGCGATGCAGGCGGGGCTGTTCACCGGCCTGTCGAGCGATCTGTTCGGTCAGCAGCTGGTGGCGGCGCTGGATGCGTCCGGGGTCGATCACAGCCTGTCGGAGGTGTCTGCCCAACCCACCACACTGGCCTTTGTGCATCTGGTCGGGGGCCATGCCGAGTACCATTTCTTTGACGAAAACTCCGCCGGGGGGCATCTGCGTCCTGACCGTTTGCCGGACCTGCCGGATGCGGTGGACACCCTGTTCTTTGGTGGGATTTCCCTGTGCAACGGCGCGGCGGCCGAGACATATGCAGCCCTTGCCGCGCGCGAGCGGGGGCGGCGCACGATCATGATCGACCCCAATGTGCGGGCGGGGTTTGCCAAGGACGAAGCCGCCTATCGCAGCAGGCTGGCGGCAATGGTGGCGGGGGCCGGTATCGTGAAAGTGTCAGATGAGGATCTGCATTGGATCTATCCGGGCGACGCCCCGATCGAGGCAAAGATCCGGCAGGTTCTCGCGGGGGAGGCAGGAACGGGGCCGGGGCTGGTGATCCTGACCCTCGGCGCCGAGGGTGCGCGGGGGATCCTGCGGTCCGGTCTTGAGGTGGCGGTGCCTGCGGTTTCGGCGGTTGTTGCCGATACGGTCGGGGCCGGGGATACGTTCAACGCAGGATTTCTGGCAGCGGCCCATGCGGCGGGTGTGCTGACAGATGCGGCGCGCGGCGACATGGCCGAGGAGCAGCTGCGGGCCTGCCTGGAGGATGGCGCCAAGGCGGCGGCTGTCACGGGGGCGCGGGGCGGGGGCAAAC
>Ga0160419_100078_pt1 | contig 64732 bp, 72 predicted proteins | sample CelAP2metagpilot_2_FD_108196 | JGI IMG/M metagenome (GOLD analysis project Ga0160419, IMG submission 108196) | Phycosphere-associated microbial communities from Cellana algal ponds in Kailua-Kona, Hawaii, USA - Cellana AP2-4-25 metagenome pilot ...
GGGGAGGTGGGAGTGGGGGAGGAGGGGGGAGGGGGGGGGGTGGGGGATGAGGGGAGGGAGGGAAGGGAGGGGGGGAGGGAGGGAGGGTTGATGGACGGCATGTCCTCACTTTATACCGTCGTAGCTCTCCTTGCTCTCACCCTCCCTCGTTCCTTCCCTCCCCCCTGTACTCCCTTCCTGCCCCCCTCCCACAGGCTATTTCGAGCTGTTTGGGATTCCGGCCACCACCAAGGCCCAGCTCTACAAGCTCGCGTCCATCTCCCTCTGCAGCAACACCATCGGCCAAGTCGGTAGGTAGGCGGGACGGAGGGAAGGAGGGACAGAGGGACGGACGGAGAGGCAGGCTGAAAAAAGGGTGGAAGAATGAGGGGACGTAGACACAGGAATCGATGGCTGCTGTTAATTATATCTCCGTCGTCACAATCACTCATTGTGCCCATCCCAACCCCCCTCCCCTCCTTCCCCTTCCGCCCCCATAACTCACACCCTCTTTTTCATAGTTACCGGGCTGATGGTCTGCCCTCCCCAAGAGGGTTCCCCCTCCTACTCTACCTACGAGAAAGAACGCTCTGCCACTCTCGCCTCCCTCCGTAGACGTGCTCAGAAACTAACGGCTGGATTGGCCAAACTAGAGGGTGTAACGGTTCAGCCTTCCACAGGTGCCATGTACGCGTTCCCACGTCTCACCCTTCCTCCTGCATTTTTGAACGAGGCGACAAAGGCAGGATTAAAGCCCGATATGCTATATTGCATGCGTCTATGCGAGGCCACAGGCATCGTGGTGGTGCCGGGATCAGGGTTCGGTCAGGTAGGGGGATGGGGAGGGAGGGGGGAAGGGAGGAAGGGAGGCGGCTGGTAGGCAGATAGAGCTTAGGCGGCTGGTAGGCAGATAGAGCTTACGGCGTGGCGGTGCGCAGGCGGTGAGGATTAATATTTTTCTCTTTCATTCCCCCTCCTCCTCCCCTTCCTCCCTCCTCTCCCTCGCACGCAGGTCGATGGCACGTGGCACTTCCGCACAACTTTCCTCCCTCCGGAAGAGAAGATGGAGGGGGTTATGGAACGACTGGGCAAGTTTCACAAAGAGTTTCTGGATGCGTACCGTGAATAAAGGGCGGGAGAAGACCGGAAAGAAGAGAGACGGAGGAGATTTGGTTGTATGAAACATACCAAAGGTGAATTCCTGTCGTGTCGGTTGGTGCGGTGGTGCGTGTGTGTTGGTGTATGGGTGAGTGGGGAGGATGTGTGTGAGGGATGGGGCGGCGGAGTGTGAGCAAGGCGGTATTGTTTGACTGGAGCGCGCAAGCTGGCTGAAGGGGAGAAGGAAGGGGTGAGAAAGAGGAATAGGAGGTCGAAGGGAGCCGGGAGGAGAGGTTGTGTATGTTGTTGGTTGGTTACATTTTGAACGGTACGATTGATAGAGAGGATAGATCGAAATGTACGTACATTGTTTCTGTAAGAATGCTGTAGGGCCGATGAGCGTTGTTCTGCGTTTGAAAACGCGTGTTGTCGGGTGTGTCGGTCGTCGGGGTGGTGAATGTGGATTTAGTGTGCGAAATGTGTTGTGGATACAAGGGTGGACGTGTCCAGCCGACAAATAGGGGAAAGTCGTAGGATATATTCCGGAAGAAGTAAAGGAAAGAAAAGTCATAAATAAATAATAAAACTTAAAAAATAAAAATAAAAATCAACTGTCATGGTCGTGGAAAAAACGGCTCACGAAAATACGTTACACGCGATTCCGTGAAGGGTGTTATTGTGTGCGTCACGCCTTTTCTCTCACGACTACGCTGCTGACATTGTTTCACCGTTTTCATACAACAAGCACAGCTCGTTTGAGCAAAGCATTCGACCAAGTTCTACACCATGGCTTCTGGCGCCGGGAAGCAGACTACCAGCACACGGAGGACGCCTTCTCCTTTTTCGCATTCGCCCATTCATCCCATCCATGACCACGGCCGACACACGCCGCCCATTGCTGAAGAGAACCTCAAAAACATCGATCTGGGGAACGGTGGGAGTGGAGGCGAGCATGAGCACTTGGGGCGTTCACCTTCCCACGCAGCTGTCGTTCCAATCCACGCTAACTCAGCCCATGCTTCAGCCTGTTCCTCCGCCTCTGCATCCGCATACGAGGAGACATACCCACCAAAACAGAGTGGGGGACACGGACGGGGTCATGCAGCATCATCGGTGTGGACGTTGGTTTTGGCTCAAATAAAACGGTTCGATATTGAATTGTCCATAGGTTTCCTCATCACCATTTTTATTTGCTCCGCCATCGCCGTTTCTGCGCAGGACGAAGGGTGGTTCCTCGCTACAGCACCATTGGAGAACTTTCCACTCGTCAATACCCTGGCTTCATTCAGCATTGGTCTTAGCAGCTATGTCACCGAGGCACATGGGGGAGACGAACAGCTCACCCTGTACCGACACGAAGGCCCCATTTCTGAGCTTTCTCTTCGAGCAGGAGATATTGCCGTGTTCCTGCACATATGCCTTATTGCTTCATTAGTCCTGTCCGTGGGTTTGCTGTGGTACGTATTGCAACTTCATGATTACCTGAAAAGCAGTGAGATTTTGCCTTCGCGCGAACTGACCACGCGTCTCCTGGGCCTCAAGGCTCTGACGCTTGGCCTGTTGCTGCTGGGGTTGGGAACAGGTGCATTCCGCGCTGTTATTTGGAATGATTTGAAGGAACATCACAACGACGGCAGCAGTAGCAGCAGTAGCAGTAGCAGCAGTGGTGGTCCAACGTCGTTTACGAATATTGAATCAAGCGAGCTCTTCCTCGAGACGCGCTATGCATATTCTCTCACAATAGCAGCGTGGTTCCTCTGGCTAGTTGTCGGGTCTATCCTTATGTTACGGCCGTGTTACCGTAACGTAAATATTTATATGATACGGGGCCATGGGCGCGAGGTTAGCCGCGATGAGGGAGGAGAAGAAGGAAGGAACTGAGGTGGGAGAGATGGAGGGAGTAGAGAAGGAGTTCATGGAGGAGATGCAGGCGGCGGAGGTATAGCTTGACAAATGGAATGGAGAATGGTGTCATTGACATGTAGCAAAAGTAGACATGCTTGGATTTCCTTGAGATAAGTGTTTTATGTGCATGTAAGAAATGGAAAAGAAAGAAGCGGAGAACAGTTGCTGGCTCGAAAGAGTGGCAAATGTGGAGCTGACCCGCCCATGTCGCTCTTGCTAGCCCGCTTGGTACAATGCTCTACTGTACGGCTCTATCGTGGTACTTTGTATCATTACATTCTGTTTCTACACTTCGCATTCCCTCTTCCTCCCCCCTTCCAACTCGCCCTTCACTTAATCCCTGGTATGACCGCCGGTGGACGGTCCGCAGAGACCAGCAAAATCAGTGGCACTAATACTACGTATACTACCATAATCCCTGCAATCATCCAAAACCACCCTATGGATGGCAAGCCACCCACATGTTCCCTCCTCTTTCCACTTTCTTCGGTCTTGGCGATCGTGCATGCATGGATCAGGTACACTCCACTTTCCCAGGCCAAAAGTATGGGTAAGAGAATCCAAAGCCCATTCATAAATACTAAATGCACCCACAGTAGCAGGGGATCATGCAATGCCAAGGAGTGTGCCCCTGATATAATATCAGGCATAAAAGTCATCCAACCGCCATACAGCTCAAAGAGTGAAATAGAAAGTTGAACCAGGTGTCTGTAGGGCCGGCGGGTATATATCGCCCAGGCGGCGAGCAAACAGAGAGGTCCCAGGAGGAAGGCAGTCAATATCTCGATCGAGAGAATGGTGGGGTCCCGTCCGGCCCAGCGAGAGTCGGCCCGTGCGTATTCCCGCCAAATGAAGGCCATATAGGAAGAGGAGTAATTGGCGGTGGGGCCAAGAGCGAGAAACACATAGCCAGCTTCGATGGAGAGGTGTGTGAAGGCATCAAGGATGAACCAGACCAACGTTATCTGGGTGGTGGACGGTAAAAGCGTGTCAGCTTGCACAAGACAGGTATAGGGGGAAAAGGGAGCCACGCATTTTCTTCTATCGCTCTTACTTACCTTATCGACCACATTCAAAGGAATTTTGATGGCCAAGCTTCTACTGCGCGTCGTCACCATTTGTTACGAAGCCTAGAAACTGCTGGGTTTCATAGGAGTGTATGCTATATGAGTTTACGTAGCGGACCATAAAAGAAGTTTTTTTTTTAAATCGCAAAAAGACTTAAACCATGGTTTCTAGCCGATACAGGGGCCTTTTAGTCAACATTTATAAATGTGAGCTCGTATCACTCTTTATCGTGTAAAAGGACGCAAACGGATGTCAAGATGGGGCGGGGCATACTCGCCGACCCAAGCTTGATGACGACCTCCTCCAGAACAACACGTGGAGGGCCAAACAAATGTTCTGTCTTACCATAGGCTGTCAACACGCAGCTCTTTGTTACTCGCGTGTAGTTTTCTTTATTCCTCGAAAATTACACTTCACCCTCAAATTCTCAAACATTGCACACGGTATTGTTCGGTCCCATCGCACATTGACCGCGCCCCCTTTCCCTTGGCGGCTTGACGGCTTCTTGAGGTTGTGAGGAATGAAGGCTTTTGGAAGAGCTCGCCCACCAACTTTAGGCATCAACGAGTTCAGGACAAGTCAGTCAAAGAGGAAAGTATCGTCACGGTGAGCAACGTTGGTTGCCGCGCATGGAAAGCTCTCAAGACCACCATTTTTTACAATCATCTATTCCTCACCGACACACGCACGCTTTCGGACAAGCGAGGCGGGGGCGCGATGGGGGTGCGTCTGCCCCCCCCCCGCAGCTTCTCGCTTATTCGTCAGCGCGGTCGCGGTGGTGTTTGCTTTGCCGATAATTCGTCCGCTTTACGCTCTCACGATGCCTATCCCCACTCATCTTACAGGGATACAAGACCCTCGTCACCTCACAAAAACCAACATGTGTAGATAGCCCCTCGCTTCTCCTTAGGTGAGGCAGGGCGAGAGACGTGCGTGGCAAGCGAGCGGAAGGGCTGCACAAGTGCGAGCAAAAACATTGTCGACTAGTCCATCGCTCCCTGGACATTGAATGCAGAGCGCCCCGCCGACCTTACATCGGAACAAGGCATACAGTGCAACGACTGGCATGCCGGTCAGCGACCTGATCACGTCCCATGCCCCGATGAACCCTCGGGGGGGGAACAACAACACTCCGCCATCTCGCTCTGTCGCAGAGGCCAGTTGCTCGGAGACCGAAAAGCCGCAGCAAGAGCAGCACCACCACCTACACCAGCAAGAAGGTAATGGTAATGGCCGCTTTCCTCTCTGCAAGCCCGGTGTTTTCAACCGCGATCTTTCAGCTCAAACTGCCGCCACTCTCACCGACGACGAGGATGAGGGCAGCACTTGTACGACGGAGGGCGGGCTATCCTCCTCAACCCAAAGCTTGGCAGGGGACGACGCAGCCCTCTTGCTGGGCCTAGGAGGATGCTTAGATCTCTTGGCAGGATCCTTACGAATCGAGCAAGAGCAACGCGAAGCAGCAGCAGCAGCAGCAGCAGCAGCAGCAGTGCAGGTGCCCTCCACCCCTATATCCAAGACCCATGGTGCTTCCTCCCATTTGTCCAGCCTGAGATCTCTCCCCCACCAAGAACAACAACAACAGCAGCAGCAGCAGCAGCAGCAGCAGCAGCAGCAGCAGCAAAGCCGAAGACAACGTTCTGCCCAGGATATTCGAAACCACTACGCATGCAAGCTTGGAATCCGCGACATCCGCAGCAGCAACAGCGGTCTTTGTCCGTCCTTGCCACAGTGGCGGCGGGCTTCGTGTCTACCTGAGGGAGTTCTTCCTGTCATTGAAAAGCTCAAGGGGCGAAGGGAGTCCTATGGTGGATTTTTGCGATTGATGAAGCGACCGAGCGTGGTGGGAGGCGCTGGTGGTGTGCAGCAGCAGCAGCAGCAGCAACAGCAGCCTCCCTCGCTGCCACACACTCCTCCTCCTACTGGATCGGTCTTTGCTCCGTCGCTTCTACCCTCGGAAGGGTTTGAATGCCCGTCGTGCCAGGCGCTGCAGCAGCAACAGCAGCAGCAGCAAGAGCAACGAAGCGGTTCACCTGTGCAATTTATCAGCAGCAACAGCAGGAGTAAACCACTGCCCATGCCTATTCCTCGAAGCAGCAGCCCCTACAGTAACAGCAGCAATAGTAGTATCCACACCTCTTGTCCCCGCCCTCTTCCCCCCCAACGAAGTATTAGCACCAGCGACGACGACAGCGATGATAACGAGAGCCACTTTCTCTCCCCCTCCACCGCCGCCGCCTATACGTTCTGCGGCTCTTGCTCCCAGTCCAGCCCTCCCCTTCCCTCTCTCCTTCCCTTCCACCACCCCATCGGTTCGCCTCCTTGTCACAACATGAGAAACGGCCGAAGGATCGGAGGCCTCAAGCGCGGCACCAACATTACTAGCAGCAGCAGCAGTAGCAGCAGCAGCAGCAGCAGCAGCACCCTTCCTGCCTCGCTCTCGTCCTCTTCTTCCTCCTCTTCTTCCTCCTCTTCTTCGCCGATGCGGGAGGAGGTCGAGGCGGCCAGAAGACTTGACAGCGGGAGCAGCGTTGGTGGCACAAGCATATGCTCCATTTCCTCTACCTCCTCTGCCACCTCTTCTTCCTCCTCCTCTTCCTCCCCTTCCCGCTTCACCTCTGAGGGCCTCACCAGCAGCCGCAGCAGCAACAAGTCCACCCCGCCCTTCCCCCCTTCCTCGATTCCCAAGGAGCAGTCACCGTACTCCCACTCGCGGCGTCGCATCGTCTTCCACGAAGACGTGTGTGTCGTCCACATTCCCTCGCATACACGTGAGTTCCTCAGATGTTTCTCGTCCTCTCTCGCTCCCACCCTCCCTTCCTTCCTCCCTCCCTTCCTCTCTTCCTCATTCCTTTCTTGTCTGATACCCAGCCAGCCCGCTTTCGCTCCCTCTCCCCCATCCCAACGGCTCACCGCATGTGATCCCGTGCTCTCTCCCTCACTGACCTCGTCCCTTCTTTCCTTCCTCCTTCCCTCCTTCCCCTCTTCCCTCTCAGAGTACAGCTCGCGGGTCAAGTCCCAGTACTGGACGAGCCCCGAGGAGATCTACGAGATGGCGTGCCGAAATCTGGTCGAATTCGAAGCCGAAGGCTACTCGTGGCAGAGGACTTTGGAGGAGGATCAGCTGTTTTGGTGCCCGGACACCGGAAGCTTCGTGCACCCGGCCCATGTTTGTATGGAGGAGGGGGACCGGGGCCAGGCGGGGAGGGAGGGAGGGCGACTTGGTTGTTAGGGGATTTTGAGTTGTGGGACAGAAAGAAGGAATGGCAAGCAAATAAATTGCAGTGGCAGCAGCGAGAGCAGCGGCAGCAGCAGCATCAGCAGCAGACGAAAGGCAGAGTAATTCATTTACCTCTAGTGGGAGAGGCACGGGCATCAAAGCAGTTTATTTTAAGCTGAAGATGAGTATTTAATATGAACCGAGAGGGAAAGAGGAACGATGCAGACGGGCATCAAAGCAGTTTATTCTAAGCTAAAGATGAGTATTTAATATGACCCGAGAGGGAAAGAGGAACGATGCAGACGGACATCAAAGCAGTTTATTCTAAGCAGCAGCAGCAGTTGCCGCAAGAGCAGCATAAAGAGCAGCCATAACAGCAGCAGCAACATCAGCAGCAACAACAGGAACAAACACCATCGAGAGTAATCCTTCGTAAGGGAGTCTTGACAGATAGACAGCTAACACACCCATAACTAAGTGCGTAAGTGTCCTTGGCTGACAAGGACGACGGAAAGGGCAAGCACGATGATAATCCCGGATAGGCGATGAAGGAGAGAAAGAGAATGAGTGAGAAAGATAAGAGAAGAGGGTGCGAAAGAGGGAGAGAGAAAAGGAAGAGATTTTATTCAATTTATTTAATTATTTTTTGAACATGCTTTATGCTACATGCAGAGAGATGATGCAGGGATACAGACATTCTGTGGGCGTTTTGGATGCCCTCATCAATCGAGGACAGCCAAGAGGAATTGAGGGAGGGAGGGACCGAAGGCACATGTCGGATGCTGGCCTTACGACGCTCCTCTTTTTTCTGTGAAGATTTCTATTAGATTTTTTTTGATGTTGTGTGTATATATGGGGAGAAATATATTTGGGTTGCGTGGGTGTGCATTTTTTGTGTTATGGGCATTGTGTATGCATACGTTGAGAGATAAAAGAAGGACCTCTGTCGCTCGTTTTGATGGTGATGATGGCGATGGGGAATGATTTTTGCTTTTGTTATTATCATGGTAATTGAGGACGATATTCTTAGCCGCCAGTGTAAAGGTGTCGCTGCCGGGACTTGGAATCTTGAGGCCGGGGGGTGGGCTCAGGGTGGGTCACTACATAGAGGCGGATCGTTGAGGAGAGGGGAGGTGTGTCTTCAGCAGACGGGCACGGTGGGAGTGGAGTTTGGACTCTCATGAGGCGGGAAGAGAAGAGGGTCGGGGAGAGTAAATGGATGTGTGAGTATGTTTGTTTATTTGTGTCGTTGTAAGACGAAAATGACAAGAACGAAGAGAACGACGACGAAGAAGTGTTATGCTATAGGAGAAGGAAGAGGGACATAAGTAGAGAAAGAGTGAAAGACATGAAGCAACAGATAGATGATAAACGTAGGGCCCTAGGTTGGCGGTCATTGAGACCAAGAAGCAGTAGTTGAAGATGAAGATGATGGTAAATGAACGATAACGACGACCCTAGTGGGAACGCAAAAAATTTAAAAATTGAAGAAGAAAAATACATTGACTATTTGCACGGCGTTTAAAACGACATACTACCGAGTGCCGTCGTTTTTTTTCCCCCTCACCCTTCAACTTTTTTCTTTCCTCCAGTCTACTTTCTCCGCTCGTCTCTTGTACACCTCGTCACACCCTACCCTTTCTCCCTCCCCCCATACTAAGAAATCCGTATCTAGAGCAATCGTAGCCGGTGCTGTGAGATGATTCGTCGTCCAATACTCACTTTGCCTCCTGACTCAGGCTGTGTGGTGTGTGTGTGTGTGTGGGTCAAGGAATGCTTGAGGTCGGTTGCGAGTGTAGGAGCGTAATAACACAAGTCACGTCTTCATCTTCAAAGTCCCCCTTTCTCCCGACCTTTCTCCTTGCCTCCCTTTCTCCGATCCTCCACCCTTCCCCACTTACTCATATTTGATTCTCCGCGACAGCTGATAAAGCTGCGCGCATTCATTGGAGGCATGGCACGCCAACAAGAGGTAGTTTCGTGGCTGTACCATCCAGGCAAAACGCATAAACATCATGCTATAAACGGAGAGGACTGAGGGAGGAAAAAGAGGAGGGAGGAAGGAGTGAATGAGATCGTTAGAGGGGGCTGAAGGCAGGATTGCCACAAGGGTCGTTAACAGCGGGAGGCTAGCTCGATAAACAACGCATGCGCTCCAAACAGTCCATGCACAAAGAGGAATTACAGAGAGGGAGAGGAAAGAGCGAGCGAGCGAGGTTGATGGAAGTGAAGGAACGGATTCTGCCCCCCCACACCCACCCAAAAAAAAGAACAAAATTAATACTCCCCAAAAAGAGGGAGGAAAATCAACACGGCCCAGCTTGCGGAGGTACGTACCACCCGTCATCTTGGCAGAAATAGTCTCCGGTGGCTTCCGCGAGTCGATGATTGCCTGTATTAGTGTGGACAGCGCATGAATAGACGCCCTCCCTCCTCTTCCTACCACCCTCCCTCCTCCACTTTCCCCGCCTTCCTTCCCTCCCTCTCCTCCCACCCGCTGCCATCACATACCGCCAACACAAACCCCCAATTGGCCACAGGCCCCCAGAAATGAGTTGTCTTGGGGCCTGTGGGGCTGTTGATAAACTGCATAAGTCGCGCCGACATGAATTAGACGTGTGTAGCTAGGAGAAGAGGAGCAAGCAATCAGCAACGACGAGCAAGGGATGGAGCAGGCAGCCGGCTGGTGGATTAAAAAGCGGCCTGTGCTTGCGGAACGCAGGATATAGGGTGGTGGTCTTGGGTAGGTCATGCGAGGGTTTGGATGTGGTGGGGAGATGGGGGGCTATGAGGCCTGTGATTATGACCGACATGCTTCTTTCTTCACCTCTCTCTCTTGCTCTCATTTTGGCTGGGGTGACACCCTTACCACTGCTATATTGGCAAAACACAGAGACAGCACTGTTATTGTGCCTGCTCGTAGAGATGGTGGAGGGGGGATGGGAAGTGTGTCTGGGTAGAGGCTGGCCTTTCCACCCTCGCTCGGCACAAGCCTTCAGCTCGCTCCCATCATCGCCAAGTCCACAGTACCGCGCTTCACTCTCAACTCACAATCCCTACCGTGCAGACCACCTCCGCTTACCCCAAAAAAAGAGAAGGAGGGGGAGGAGAATTTTGACCCGCGAGGACACTCGGACGCTAAGCACAAGCCATGAACGCCATCCCCTTTCCCTTTCCACTTTTGGAGCCCCGCGACACCGAGGAGGGTAAGTGTTATAGCGTGGTAGGTCCCTCCAACTCGCCCCTCAAAGTCTCGTCGTGCGTAAGTTTGCCTCATGTCACCGAGTTTGTAGGCGGAAAATAACGCGGTCCAGCATTCATCTCTTTCCCCTCCCTTCCCTCGTTTCCCTCCCCCGTCGATATGAAGCCTGGTTCCCGAGGTTGGAGCACGGAGAGCTGGAAATGCTTGCGCACATGGAACGACAGCTGGAGGATAAGCTGGTTGAAATTCAGACCATTGTTGCTCCCACGCCCATAGGGGTGGTGACCAGGCGGGAGGAGGAGGAGGAGGAGGAGGAAGAAGAGGAGGAGGAGGAGGAGGAGGAAGAGGAAGAGGAAGAGATGGAGGAGATGGAGGAGGCCACGGTGGAGGGAGAAGATGATGCAGGGACGGAGTTTGAGGTGGATGAAGGATTGGGTCTGTCTGAAAGCGATGGGGAGTAGGGGAGGCGAAGAGGGAGGGAGGGAGGGAGAGAAAGCGAGAGGGAGGGAGGGAGGGAGGGATGGTGAGCAGTCCGTTGAAAGGACGGTACTGCGAGACACGAGCAAGCAAGCTTGTGTATGTAGAAATCAAAGACCGAAGTAAATAACAACGTTTCACGCCATGGAAGGCAGAGGAGATCAAAGGGTCCACGCCAATGTTGATGTTCCTAATTGGGCTGGCGCGTAAGTGCATCTTTCTTTTATACGTTTTCACCTATGCGTGCTTGGATTGCGCCTCATGTACATATATATATGCATGTTTTCATGGACATGAAAACATGCATAAATCCTGCTTTGCTGCGTTCGGTCATCTTCCTTGCCTTTTCTCTTCCTCTCCGGAGTCATCTCCTCCGTCTCCCCTTTCCCAATCTCTAGTCTTCCTCCTTTCCTATCCTCCCTTTTGTTTCTCCCCTTCATATCCTGGCAAGCGCCACGTGCACGTCTCCTTCTTTCTCTCATCATTCACCCCCTCTCCTTCCCCCCGTCCAACGACACCCCCGCCATCCGCTCCAGCAGCTCCTCCTCCTCCCTATCCACCACTGGCGGCAACAAGTGCAACGCCTCCAACGGCTCCTCCTCCACCCCCGTCTCCTCCCCCGCTCCCTCGTCAAACGGCAAGCCCAGCAAAGCCTTCACATGGGCTACTCCACACAGCCCCAGCGCCCCCAGGTGGTAACCTCCCTCCAACACCGACAACACCTTACATTTCCTCCCCTCCCCCTCCCCCTCCCCCTCCTTCCCCCCCTCCCTCGCCACCTCCATCACGCCACGTGTCAACCACCAGTAATCCTTCGCCTCCAGCTCCATCTCCCCCAGCGGGTCCTCCCTCGCCGCGTCGAAGCCCATCGACATTAAGATCAACTCCGGCTCAAACGCCTTCAACGTGGGGAAAATCTCCTTCTCCCACGCCTGCCTAAAGCGCTGGCTGCTCCCCTCCCCTTCCCTGAAAGGTACATTCACGAGCCTACCTTCCCTCCCTTCCTCCTCCTCCTTGTGCCCGCTACCGGGGTAGAAACCGTAGCCGACGTGCGTAGAGGCATAAAAAAGATCCGGATCGAGGACGGTGAAATCCTGCGTGCCGTTGCCATGGTGCACGTCTAGAAAGCGAGGGAGGGAGGGAGAGAGGGATGGAGGGAGGGAAGAGAGGAAGAAAAATAGGAAGGAGGGAAAAGTCAATGATGCGACGTGTAAATCCGTGGTCGCGGTCACATGTGGCTATCCCATTCCCTCCCTCCCTCCCTCCCTCCCTCCCTCCCTGATTGTTATACCTGGATCCAAGATCGCCACCCGTTTCACCCCGTGCTTCGCCCGTGCATGCATGGCCGCCACGCCTACATTGTTGAAGAAACAAAATCCCATGGCCCTGTCAGGTGTCGCATGGTGGCCGGGGGGACGAACAACACAGAAAACCGTTTCGGCCCTCCCCTCAAGGACTTCATCGACGCCCCTACACGCTGCTCCCGCTGCGCGCAAGGCCGCTTCCTCCGTGCCAGGGCACACGAAAGTGTCCGCATCTATGTCCAAGATGGCATTGTCATTGTAATTCTTAGGCCCGACACGTTCACTCGCCCGCCTGGCCCTCCCTCCCTCCTTCCCTCCCTTCTTCCCCCCTTCCTCGCCGTCCTCTTCTCCTTCATCTTCCACAGCGGCTTTGGATCGCGCAAACAGGGAGAAGAGAGTTTCAATGTGCTGTGGAGAGTGGAACCTTGTCAATTGCTCGCGCGTAGCGAGGGGGGAATCATCATTGGAGAGAAGGAAGGCGGAGGGAGGAAGGAGGGGGGGAGCGCCAGAGGTGGGAGGAAGGGAGAGAGGGGGCGCGTATTGCTTGAGGGCGTTCAGGATGGAGATGACACGGGCAGGACGTTCGAAATGTCCGGGGATGTCATGGTCCAGGCAGGCGAGAGGAGAGAGGATGAGGAGGAGGAGAAGGGGGAGGGGGAGGAAAAGCGGAAGCACGAGGAGTGGTGGTGACGGTGGTCGTGCCAAGCTTAGTCAGCTGGGGAAGGGGTTGACCCTGAAGTGGGCAGTAGGGGGCAAAAGACAAGTCAGAAGTGATGAATGAGGAGGTACGCCGAGGCAGGTGGATATAAAACATGGAGGACTGGCAGGCTCGGGGGAAGGGAAAAAGACAGAGGGAGAGAGCCAAAAGATAAGACTCAGTGGAGGGAGAATCCAGCAATTGTTGCCACGCCGTCCCGCTACCCGTCGTTGCGATGTTTCTGGCGGTGCAGAGTGGTGGTTCATGCGTGTGCGGGTCACGAACGGTCTTGAGCATGATGATGGTAATTATAGCGGACGCTCTCTGGGATGGAGGGGTTCTGAGTCATGCAGCACTTTCACCTCGTAGCGCTCCACCACCACCACACACACACACACAACCACACGACGCTTCTGACGTCATGTGGCCGGCAAGTTACTTACCAAAAGCTCCTCAATTACGGTTACAATAACCGCCGCGCCTACCGCCTCGTTGCTGCCCTTTGCTTTGAGAAACGCGTTCATGATGATGAAGCTCAAGGAGCTTCACATTCGTGGCTCCGCTGGATCTTCTAGTTGTATCGGGTTGGGCAAAGAAGGGCGTAGGATGTGGAGTGCACATTTATTCGCCTGAAACGATGAGATACCGTGGAAACCTAGTGCCTAACTTTCCTCATCGCTACGCCAATCACAGGCAGGACTGTTTTATACTCTAACGAAAGCGGCGTGTGGCTTTCGCGTGCATGCAGTACGCGACCGGCACATTACCTTGGACTTCACCCACGAGCCAAGATTGCACGGCATGGTGTCACTACCCAGACTTTTCACTGCACCCCCCGCAAGCAAGCGTCAGGGACGCGGCTGCTGCCTTGGCTTCTGTCGCTTTTTTTTTTTTCTTTGGAAAAAATGATTTCTCTTTTTATTTCTATTTTTATTTTTATCGTACAGTCTGTACACAACAAAGAGCCTCTGGGTCAGCGGTCGTAGATATGTGGCTGGGTTGCAGACAGGTTTCCTTTTTCTTTCACTTTGTCACCGCATACCATATCTTTTGATTCTTCTTTGAAATGAGAGAAGAACGTCGGGTTGCGCCATGAGGGGAGAAAGAAAGGATGGCAAGTGCGAGAGGAGGATTGACACGAGCAGTGAGAAAGCCCTGTGATTGCGAGTGGAAGAAAGAGAGCAAATGAGGGAACACCTACTGTGACGGTCGGGCGGGCGTGGACGGACCACTTGGGGCATCCTCGGTGCATGAATCATATGCTCGTTAAATTCTTCTTACCTTGGGCGACAGCCGTCGGCATCGGGGGCGGGCCATGTGAACTCTTGGGCAGATTGAACACCTTTGAGAGTCTTTTGGGAACGAACTTATGGCCTATCATGTTGAAGATTTACAGTACTTACAATTGATGAGGGTGCGTCCCGGATTCTCAGCCGAGTAGGCAGGCAGTGTGTTCGCCACTTCAAGTATGCAGGGTGTTCGCCTATTTTCACTCAGTCGCGCCTGGCGAAATGGCCTGCAAGCAAACGACTGCCTGGCGGGCATATAGCTACCAGTCGTGAAAGTAGCACTTCAAGAGCAGGGGTAAATTCATTTTTAGGGGCTTTCTTCAGGAGAGGCATTTTATGAGAAGGAGTCTCCGCGCTCAAAGCTCACGCCTCTTTCCTTCGAATACTTTTCTTTTTGTTTACAGGTGCATGGTTGAGCGTGTCCTGTGCATCCTCCTCGACTCCTGCCATGGCTGCGACCTCCATACTTGTGTCTAAAGAGGTTGATGCCCCTCTCCCCCCCCCATCATGGTCATCTGAGGGCGAGCCCGCTTCGGCAGCAATAGCAGCAGTAAACGCCGACAGGAGCGGGGGCGGCGCTGGCACTCGGGAGGGAACTAGGAACATTAGAAGCACCTCCAGCTGCAGCCAAGGCTACTATATACCTCATCAGTCACCTTTAGGACCACGGATAGGGCGGTCTTCGCATCAGGATTCACCACCAGCACCCCCCATTTCTTCCCGGCCGAAGTACCAGCACCAGCATCAGCACATGCAATTACCGCAAAGTCACCAGCACCAGCATTACCAGCGCTACCACTACTACTACCAGTACCAGCATGAGCCTCAAAGCATGTCAGGGGGAGGGCCACCATGGCCAACGCTTATGTCGTCGGTGCCCTTACCGCCTTCTGTCCAGCCCCCCAACCATCCACCAGACATGCAGATCCCTCCTACCTCCCCGATGATCCTGCAGGATAGACAAGAGAGAGGAGAGTGGAGAAAGAGAGGAAAGTTCCAACATCAACACCAGCAGCAGCTAGAGCAGCTGCGAATAGGGGAGATGAATGTGGGGTTTGAAGGAGGAGAGGAGCAGCATCAGCAGCAGTCACCGTCTGCTTCGCCTGTGGGGGCGACTGCATTGGCATGGGTTATGGGGCTTGGACTGAGGCCGTCCCGTTGCTTAACATTCATCACGTATCTGACGCAAGGCCATCTTGTCATTGATAGGGCGCGAAGCCTCTTGTAAGTATTTTGGGGGGGAATTATCGTTTGTTGATTGCTTTCCTTGTATTTGCCCACATATTCAGATCAGGCGAACGCAGTTTTAGGAGTTTGAAGCAACCTACCGACAGAAGTACCTCTTTCCTGAACAAGCGTTTATGAGGGCCTTTATCAAATCAGTTTTCCGTAGCCACATGCGTGCTTGTCATTCACCTATTTACCCTTGCGCTGTACTGTGTATGTCACCCTTTTCTTCACCACTCCTGTCATTGCCGACGCGCCTTCACACATCCACAACATCTCACTTTTCCTTCTGTTCGCGCTTTTATTAAGACCCCCTCCCCCTTGACTCTCTTCCACCTCCCTTCTCCCCAATTGCCTGATCCAACAGGCAAGCCTGGCATCTCTTCGACGGCCACAACTCCGATCGTGACTTCACGCAAGGCCATCTGCACCTCTACTCTTTTATCCTGGGTTTCATCCCCTATGACCTCCCTTCTTCCCTCCCTCATGTGGTTTTAAGATCTCCGCCTTCAGTAGGAGGAGGACGAGGTGAGGGAGGGGGAGGACGAGGTGGAGGAAGTGCTTCGCCTGTTACCGGCGGTCCAGTGGGTGCAGAAACAGCAAAAGCAGAGCCTCCTGTCCTCTTGCGCACCACAGGGGAAAGGCTTACAGGTGAAGAGGGACAAGAAAGAAAAGTAAAGCGGCCACGAAGGGGAGAAGGGATAGAAAAGGGAGGAGGAAGGATGGGGGAGAGAGATCAACTCCACATCAGCTTTCCTGCCTCCTCTCTCCCTCCTCCTTCTTTCGTCCCTCCTCTTTCTCTGCCCATCTCTTCTTCCTCTTCTTGGATCGCCCCCTCTCCTATGGCTGTGCTTCGTGCCTCCATGAGAGGCGCCACTCCCGACCCGGAACTTTCGCAGCAGCACCAGCAGAAGCAGGAGGAGATGCAACAGCAGCACCACCTTAATCACCACCACCACCACCACCAGCAGCAGAAGCAGGAGGAGATGCAACAGCAGCACCACCTTAATCACCACCACCACCAGCAGCAGCAGCAGCAGCACGAACAGCAGCAGTCAGTCATCCTCCTTGATGACCCTCTTACAGGTCACAAAGTGGATGAATACGCGGGTCGTGGCGGCAGAGAAAGAGGCGAAAGGAGGGAGGGAGGATGGCATGACTTGCCTTTTGACCTGCCCCCTCCCGAGGCCAACGCTGTGATGGCCCGATGTGGAGTGTTTTGGAGCCTACCTGCTCCGGAGGAGATAAGGCGGGAGGAAAGGAGGGAAGGAGGTCGCTCTACCCGTGGGCTGGAGGTCATCTGTGACGATTCTTTTGCAAGGATGTTCATGACAGAGGAGGCCATCCGGAGGGAGATGATGGAAAAGGGTCAGGGGATTGAAGCGATATGGGAATGGTGAGGAGGGAGGGGGGGAGAAAGGAAAGGAGGGAGGGGGGGGGAAAAGGGGGTTTCGGTTACAGTGGTTGCTTTGGTCGTTCAGATGGGGGAAAAGAGTGTCCCTTATCGATCATCGGCGGACCCACGTGCTTTACGTCCTCTACACGTATGGCACAATCTGATCCCGTCCCTCCATCCCTCCCGCACTCCCCAACAGCATCATCGCACCGGAGTCCCTGCCTTTGTTCTATGAAGCTCTGATCGAGTCGGGGTTTTGCGTTCCCCTCAACGCTGTTGGCTGCTCCCGGAAAGTGCTCAAGGTGAGGAAAGAAGAAGAGGAGGAAGAATGAGGAAGGGAGAGAAGGAGGGAGGGGGGAGGGGGGGGTCTCCCTTTGTAGAGGTATGCACGAGAGAGGAAGTAGAGCGAGAAACACCGAGAAGAGCTCTCACATGCACAAAAGCTTCGATTATACGCCTTTGAGAAGCACATGTGTTAGACATGCACCCCATTTCCTCTCCTCACGCCCTCCCTCCCTCCTATCCCCCCCCTGCTTTGCAGATGCTCGGCCGACTCGAGAGGGACCATGACACTGCTGTCATTGACACCGCTAGTGGTAGCAATGATGGTGGGGAAAGAAGACGAGAAGGAAAAGCAGAAGGAAAACGACCCGAAACAGCACCTTTTCAAACAGCAGCAGCAGCAGATGATGACAATGATCTCGGTCCTCTTGTCCTCTTGCCTAACGAATTCGAGGCGTTTATCACCACCTACGTATCCGAAGACGGACATCACTGGGCCTTAACCCTGGACGTACTGCCCTTGCTCTCGGCCGAGGAGGAAGCAGAGGCAGCTGAGGGGGATGAGGAGGGGGAGGAAGAGGAAGGGAGCATGTGCTCCTTCATGTCTTCTCTGCCGACGTCACCTTTGGCGGACCCGGAGGATTCGAGTTGGCTCACTGAATCATCCGGGACGATGTAGCCAGGGAAATGTATTGTTAAGAATGATCAGTAGGAAAGTTTTTGTGTAAACATGTTTGACTAGAGTCGAGAGAGTATGACATTCAGTATGAGATATTTTTTCTTCCTTCCGGATTGTTTTGTGTGCATTCTTGGTGTAATCGAGGGAGAAGGGCGGAGAGAGAAGAGAAGATAGCGAGAATCAGAATCGAGAGAAAGGGAAGGATGGGGGCAAATCATTGGGATCGAATCATTGAATATCCGAGAGACGAGTGACTTGGTCATCGGAAGGGACAGTAGAAACAGCAGAGAGCGAGGGAAAGGGAGGTGATGGGTTGTTTAGTCTTGATTTATGAATATGCAAGGAGTGAAGGAATTCTTGAGGAGGTGCGTGTGCACCTATCAAAACATGCCAGTGGAATTGTCAACCAGACTTGTACCCGCCCGCGAGTGAATTAGTAATGCAGGACGTTGAATTTGACGACTCGCGGCACCAAATTTTCGATGCACCTTGAAAGCAATGTAAAAGATGACGAAAAGTGAAAAGAAGGCAGACTGTTGTTGGCGGCCCCTGTTTTGCTTTTAGTGCGGAATCGTGGTAATTTGCCCTTGCCATCACTCAACCACCGACTCTGTACAAGCAGCGCATCTTCAGTAGTCTTGGTCAGAGGGTACGAGGAGGAGTTACGTCCATGCTGAAGCTGCATTCGTCGCGACTTGAAATTGGAGTGTTGGCTTTCTTGTATTTCATCGAGGCATGCCCACGGCGGGCTTCCGCGTGTGGTGTTCTCGCTCTATCCCGCCTCGTTGCCACTAGTCACCACAAACCTTACCCGACACTCCTCCCCCCCCCCCCCCCCCCCCCTCCTCCTCCCCCCCCACCCCCCCCTCCCCCTACCCCACCCCCTTCCTCACCAGCAATCTCCGGCCCTCCTTGGCCCGTCTCGGGCGCCACCACTGCTGTTGCCGCCGCCGCCAAAATTTCTACCTGGCTCCCCACCCCCAGGCTCTCCCTCCACGCCGGCACTACCGAGTATGCAGGTAACACCCTCAAGCTATCCAAGCCCAGGTCCTCATCAAACCTCTTTCCCCAACTTAGATAACTCACACGTACCCCTCCAGGGAACACTCCAATTACCTCCGCTTCATACCATCGATAATCACAATCCCGCGCATCGACCCTACTCCCCACTTTCAGCTTTGCTTTCCATTCCTCATACAGCGAGAGCTGCGTCTCTCCATCCAACCACGGCTGAGCCTGTTCATTTCTCCGTGCCACCGATGCACACAAAGCAAGCTTTAGAATGGCTAAAGCATCCTCTCGTGACGTTCCAAATAAGCCCATCTTCTCACTTGCCCACTCGCTCTCCCACAATCCGTAAATCTTTTCGACTTTTCCGGGGTCAGCCCCAGCGGTAAGCAAGGTGGTGGCGCCAGCCACGTCGCGTCGGTCCAAGGAATAGCACAATGCCGTCAATCCACCTTCGGTCTCTGTATCAATATCGAGAACTTGGGCCGCAAGGACTTGTCGAAGAATTGTCGGATGCCCGGAGGAGGCGGCGGCATGGAGGACGGAACGACCGTGGGCGTCTAGACGGCCCCAGGCGGTGGACGCGAAGGAAGAGGAAGAGGACGGACAGGACACCGACAAGGTCGATACGCGATGTACTTCCTTGGCGAACATGGCGGCGTCGCCGACAAAGGCAGCAAGGAGCAACCCTGACAGTCCCAAGGCGCGGCGCTCCATGGAAGTAAGAAGGGCTGTAGGAGCCTGGGGGATGGGAGGACGGGGGTCGATGGGCGGAAGCAACGCGGGCGACTCAAGGGCATTGGTACTGCTTGTTGAGGGGAGGATCCTCTCCAAAGATGCGGCCGTAGACGGCACATTGTTGCTGTTGTTGGCCTCGTTTCGGCGGCTCTGGCGTCGTGGAGGGGGGTGGCGAGGTTGAGGCAGCTCGCTGCCCTCGACACCCCGCTTGCGCTTGGCAGGGGAAGATGACGCGGCACTCATGATCTAGTAAGATTTGTGCCTGGTTTGTTTGTGTGGTGGTTCGGATGCGGGGTTCAGTAAAAGTGCCGATAATTCAAGGGTTTGGTGGCATTGTGTTCCGGTCGGAGGATGAGACGCCGGGCACACAAAATCGAGCCCTCCGAAATTGACTCTCAGCCGAGGCGTGGAAAGCGCAGGAGAAGCGCGCAACGGGCGTAACCTAGGTAAAGGGCGGAAGGGATGATGTGTAGCGAATGTGTATGTGAGCGCGGGAAGCCTCGAGGGCTTGCCAAAGCGTTCAAAAGAAGGATGAAGTGGAGGTCTGTAAAGACAGCAAGAAGCAAGCCGTTGCATCGTGTTTTGGCTGTCGGTTGTTGCCAGCCCTCCTTCTTTTTTAAGCCCCCGCCTTGCCGAGACCTCCGCCACTACGTAGTTTCCAGCAATATTGAGAGTGCCAAGCAAGTCGTCGAGTGAAAACCACAGCAGATTATCCATCATGCCACGTTCAAAGGGGCTTTGAAAACACCCGGCGATGGGCCACCAGGCCACAAGAGCACAAAAGTTATTCCGCGAAATATGGAAAGAAGGGCATGCCTTGGGCCGATACCCGTGCCGTCTGTCTCCTTTTCATTCTTGACACTTCGACCAGCACCCTCTCCCGCAGCTCACCCAATCTCTCGTCATCTTCTACAGATTCTTGCGCGGTGCGGGGCCCCTAACCTTCTTGACCCGCCGTCCTCACGCCACGGCCACGAGCGATGATGATGGTGCCTTCCTCCTCCTCAACCCGGCGGGCTTCCTCCTCCTCCTCCCCCTCCTCCTCCTCCTCCTCCTCTTCATCCTTCCCCTCGCTTGCCCTCGTATTTTTCTACGTGGTCTACACAATCTTGTGTCTCTTCCCCCCCTCGTGTGTCGCCTGGTCCTCGTCCTTCTTGCCCAGCCGTCAGGTATGTTGGTGCTTTGGCGACCTTCTCATCGCCTCCCCCTTGCCCGATAAAAGAAAAGAAGAGGACAAAAAACGTCGCGTTTTAATTCAATCTGACTGCACAGCGCGCGCTCCAGATTGTCCATTCCCTATGTACCATTTAATCTCAACGCTTTACCCTTGTGTCCTTCCTCCCTTCCTCCTCGAACCACTCTCCCTTCCTCTCTTCCCCCTTGCTCCACAAAAACAGACCCGACGCTCTCCCTCCACCTCCTTCCCCCCAAGCTCCTCCTCTTCCTCCTCGCTTCAAATGAAAATCCAATGGGACCCATACACGGGGCAATTTTTGGACCTAGGCGATGACGTGGAAGAGATCGGCGTTCCCTCCCGTAATCCGTCTTCCTCCTCGTCCTCGTCCTCTCCCACCACCACCACTCCTTCGGGTGAATGTGAACAAGGAAGTAAAGCCACAGGTGTGAAGACGGAGGACTTGCAGGTGGTTGGTGGAAATATAGGCAAAGCGAATGCGTACATTGCTCAGAAGCTGATGGAGGCGTCGATTGAGGAGGGGACGGGGATAGTAGATGCCTTGATGAAGGTACGCTTTTTGTTCCAATTCAACTTTGTTTCAGACATTCGGGGTTGATGGGGGAGGGGGCGGGGGGGGGGGAATTTTCACGCTGCCCCATAATGCAGAGTTTCACTCTCTCACTCCTGACGCATGGCTGACCCTCCCTCTCTCCCTTATTACCTCCCTCCCTCCCTCCCTCTCAGGAGTTGGACGACCTGGATCTAGCTGAAGGCGAAGAAAACACCTGGCCAGAAATCACGGAGAACATGCAATCTGTTTTGAGGAACGAAGAAGCCGCTGCTTATGAAACAGTTTGTCGCAACGTGGACCTCACGAGAGCTACCACAGTGTTAGTTTATTTGAGGGAAAGTGCCATGGCGCCTGCGCTCAAGGAGAGCCTGAAAGCAAGAGGGGGGTCATCGAGGGAGGTCGTGCTTGGAGGAGGAGGAGGAGGAGCAGCAGCAGCAGCAGCAGCAGCAGCAGCAGCAGCAGCAGTAGACGTGAAAGGAGCGAGTGTATTGGTGTTGTTGCCGGATACAAAGGGGGGAGGAAGTGTGATGGAAGCACCTGCGGTAGAGGCGCTGATTGCAGCAGCGGCGGAAGGGGGGGGGTTGCGACATGTGGTTTATTTATCGAGCTTGGGGTCAGAAAAAGCATTGTTTCAATTTTCCTTTGATAGTATGAGTGGGGTGCTGGAGAAAAAGAAGGCAGTGGAACAGAGCATCAAGAGATTGAGTAAAAGTTTGGGTTATAACTTTTCCATCATCCGGGTTGGATCGCTGGGGCCGGTGAAGAGCGGGGAGGAGGCGCTGAACCTCTCCCCCGGCGACCCTTTCAATGGGGGGGCCACGAACTACGCGACTGCGGCCCAGGCGGTGGTGCAGTCCATCGCGTTGCCCATGGCGTTGAACGCGTCCTTCTCGGTGATCAATGGCAAGGGCACCAGCCCGCCGACCGATGCGGGATGGAGGGACAGCATGCTCAAACTGGTGGGACCGGAGGTGCTGCGCTTGTCCTTCAAGGAGACCGACGTGTTGGGCATGCGCATGTCACTCCGAGCGTGGGCTCTGCAGTACATGGAGGGGGAAAGGAGGCTGACCACCAAGGTTTTCGCTGTCAGGACGCCCCTGGGTGCCAAGATCTATTTTTTGCCCACCATGCAGAGCCTCGGGCCGGGCTTTAGGGAGGAAAAAGCGATTGAGAAGGCCCGGATGAAGGGGGAGGCGATTCTGGGGGGGCAGAAACCGACGAGGCCAATTCTAGAAGGGGGGTTGGAGGTGTGTGTGGAGGAAGTGACGGAGGCAGGGAAAGAGGGAGACAAGAGGGTGCGGGTGAGGAGGATTGCAATGGAGGAGGGTACGGTTGTGAAGGCAATGTCGGAGAGGGAGCTGTTGGATAGTCTCAAGGCTGAAATTGAGAGCACGGAAAAATCGGCCAAGTCGGGAAGGAGGGTTGGGGGAGGAACACCGCCTGTATAGAGTGCCCTCCCTCCCTCCCTCACTCACTCCCTTCCTTCCTTCATTCTCTTTGTGTTTCATCGAGGCGATGCAGAAAATGAAATGTGAAGATGGAGATTGGCATTACGAAATAGTTGACGAGCCTGGAAAGGGGGAAGGGGGAAGGGGGGATGGACGAGGGATCCCTCCTGATCAGAATCATGGAGCGAGGGAAGGTGGGATGGAGGGAGGAAGAGTTTGTGTAGTAGTTTTTTGGGACTTAGACAGCAGCAGCAGCAGCAGCAGCAGCAGCAGTATACCTACTCTCTCCCCTTTTATCCCCTTGTCTTTCTCATCTTAGTTATTCCTCCCTGTCGATGACAACGATTACTTCATGAACGCAGCAGCACTGACAGCAGTAGTAGTAGCAGCAGCAGCAGCAGCAGTAGCAGCAGCAGTAGCAGCAGCAGCTCTAGACGTAAAACAAACACTGCTCCAAACGACAGCAACAGAAGAGGTAGTATGATGAGGAGGGAGAGGATGAGAGTAGGAGGAAGAAGATGTGAACGAAGGTGGAGGAAAAGGAGGAGTAGAAGAAGATAAATAACAAGAAGGGAAAGAAACTCAGGATAGCGAAAAACACGCTTTTCCTCCTACTGTACAAAGACTTTGCTTCTTTAACGACTTTGCCTTATTCTCCCGCCAAACTAACAAAGCTGTCCCAAATACTCTGCCTGTGGGTATCTGCCCTTTAACCCCTGCCATTGCACGATGAATCTATCCGCAACTCGATAAAGCAGCCTACCGGTCAATGACAAGCTCTGAACCCTACAAAAAGACTCCACAAAAATGACCTTGACGTGTTTCAACCCCCAAAAACGGAGGACATATCCAGCCAAACATATAGGCAAGCATGTCCCTGGACCATTACATAAGATCACGTCGGGCTGCTGTTTTGCGACGAGCATGAGGGATGCTACCGTGGCTTGAAGCGTGGTGAAGGGGGTGGTGAACCACGATTGCCCCACAGAGCGGGCGCGGGGCACGGTCAGTATAGCGCTTGGTTTGATGAGGAAATTGGAATCAGAGGACGAAGAGGTGGTTAAGGAGGCGAAGGTGGTCTTAAGCATGCCCTCGCTGCGGGTGTCCGACACGGCCCGGACGAAGACGATGGGGTGGTAGCGCTGTGGGTCGAGGCCACGGAGCATCGTGAGCATCTCCTTGGAGTGACCCCCCGAGCCTAGAACGACAAGGAGTGACACTGGCATCTTTCGTAGAGGCTCTTTTTCGCTGCCGGGGGTTGAAACTCGGGCATTGGTGACGCGGTTGGGGAGGACAACGAAGAGGCGGAAAGCGAGTAAGGCGAGAATGATTGTGACGACGTAAAAGACAGCAAACATGGCAAGGCCCAGGGTAACGGGGTCCGCCCAGTCCAGAGCGGGCTTGTCGGTCATGCTGATAATGTTGTTAAGGGTATTCCGGGCGAACTATGAGTGTGTGGCACAATTGTTTTTGAGTGTCATGGCTTGCGTAGACTTGCGCGTTGAGGCATCTTGGGCGAGTTCCTTCCATACATACGGCCGTACTAAACTCAACCACCAGACCGACACAATCACTCTGAACAGACTCCCGGAGCTAGACCAAAGAAGACAGCTACGACGACGGCGCTTGCTTATCCTGTCGTCAGTCAGTCCGTGTTTCCCTCCCATTCACCTCTTCCGCAGCATTACCACGGCCGGCGCCGCCACCATTATTTCCGCCTCGTTTTAATTAGTATGCTGCAGTCCTTCGAAGGCTTCTTCCACGTGTTGCTCGATGCTGTAAAGGCGCTGCTGGCCTGGCTGCAGGAAGCACTGTGGCCGAGCTCCGTGGCGTTGGATGGTGGGCGACGCGTGCGCATCAAAAAACAGTTGGCCGAGGGTGGGTTTGGGTACGTCTACCTCGCTCAGGACGCTCACACAGGCGAAGTGTACGCTCTGAAAAAGATGCTATGCCAAGTACGAGAGCAACTCGAAGCTGCCAAACGTGAAATTTTTTACCACCGGGAGCTGCGACACCCCAACCTTTTGCCCCTGATTGACAGTCGCGTGCATCAGCAGCACCCCGTCCCAAGCAGCAGCACGGGCATCTATGCCTACCTCCTCTTTCCTTACATATCAGGCGGTTCCCTAAGAGATGAGATCGATAAGAGGATTTTGCGGCCTTTGATGACCACGGGCGTGATGGGGACATGGCCTGAAGCGGCTTTACTCCGTTTGTTTCATGGGGTTCTCCTAGGCGTCCAAGCGCTGCACGAACACAAACCAGCCCTAGCCCACCGGGACATAAAACCCGAAAATGTGCTACTAAAAGCCGATGGAACAACGCCTATTCTCATTGATTTTGGTTCCATGATGCCGGCGGATCGGAGAGTGGAGAATAGGTCAGAGGCGCTGTTGATACAGGAGGAAGCCACACAGCATTCCACGATGACATTCCGAGCACCGGAACTATTCGACGTTAGTAGTGATGCGTGTTTAGACGCCAAAGTGGATGTGTGGTCGCTGGGCTGCTTGCTATTTGCGCTCATGTTTGGTTATTCCCCCTTCGAGGTTGAATTCACTGAGAATGGAGGGGCGAGGGAGGGAGAAAGGCCACGGGTGGTGGAGTGTACTTTTCTACGGGTTATCGGCAAGATACCCTGGCCGGCGCGACATGGCTATTCGGAGGGAGTGGTAGAGATTGTTGTATGGATGTTGGAGCAGGATCCCAGGAAGAGGCCGGGGGTTGGGGAGGTGCTGGCGAGGGTGGAGAGGTCGCTCACTGCGTATGCTTTTGAGGCGGAAGGTGGATGGGAGGGGAGGAGGAAGGGAGGAATGGTGGCTGTGGACATGGTGCCGTTGAACAGAGGAGAAGGGTGACAGTTAGTACGGAGGGATGGAGGGAAGGACAATTAAGTGAATGGTGTGTCAAAAGCACAAGACACAAAAAAATGTAATTGAACTCGTATGTGTACCTTTACATAACTGAAAACGAGCGGAGTCACTACCATCACCGCGCTCAATGGTTTTCGATTATTTGTTGTTTCTTATTCCTATGGCATGTTTGAGTTTTCTTGCTTTCCCCCATTCTCTTTGATGGGCTCCTGTCGCCCACTCATCCTGGCCCTCCTCCCCGTCCTCGACTTCGTTCTATCATGTAGTTTCCCTCTTCGTTCCTTCGACGAGACTTGTCTCTTCTCTCTGTTGTGCTGAGAATACTTCTTCTATTTATACATCTGTCGCGCAGGGTTAGGGTCTCTCTCTTTCTGTCGCGCACTATCTCTTTCTTTGCTCTCTCGCTCTTCCTCGCTCTTCCGTCCAAAACAACTCTACTCATTCCATTCCTTTCTTTGCCAGCTGCCAAAGGTGTCTTCTCTCCCCCATCCCTACTCTATTCTTCCTTATGAATGCTTTATGCCCTCTGACGTTTCTCATCTATCAACATACGCAACTTTTGATTTATTCAAAACATGAATCCTCGGGGTGGCGTGCAAAGGCCACCCTTCCCTTCCCTGCCTCCCTCCTTCCCTCCGTCCCTCCCCACCCCCTTCAATCACTACGCTCCTTTAACAATATCATCCGCCACCACCACGTGACAGTTCACCAAGCCCGTCAAAACGCTCATCTCTTAAACAGCATTCACGTTATTCGTATTCTTCGGATGCCAGTACTCAGCCTGACTCTCGGTCACGGAAGTGAGGGGGGGACTGAGGGAGGATGGATCTATGTGCCCTCATCGATCCCATCCGCCACCACTACCGCACCAATTGACAGGAAGATCACCAGCCCCGCAACGAGGCTCACCTCCAGGATGACTTTTAAATTATTCGTGTTCTTCGGGTCCCGATACTCATGCTGGCTCTCCGTCGAGAAGGACAAAGGTATCACATCCACCCGCCTGAAGCCCTGGGTGTTCCTCAGTTGCTCATTCTCCAGCCTCAGGATCCCCCAGAACGTCCGTCGTAATATCTCCATGACCATCAGAAACGCATTCAAATAAAGCGGCAGCGACAGCAACCCACCCGATCCAGGAGGAATCAAGGTATTCACCCACAAGAACCTCAGGAATAAATCCGCGACAATCGCCGCATAATAGGGCACATCACTCGAACACATTCTCCGATCATTCAAGAAGCGCTTACTTGGTCTCCCCAAGCCCCAATCCATCGTCACATCCCATACATACGAGTAACATGTACTCACCACCGTCACAATCACCCACAGCACATCATACGTCAGCCCCCGCCGCACAATCCCTCCCCCTCCACTCTGAAAGCTCCCATGATAATACACACGATGGAACGCCCCAAACAGCGTCACTGTCTGGGCCAAGGCATACTTGGCTGCGTTGAACAAGTGCGGCCACCTATTTCCCGTGTCGTAAAACCTTCTCAAACATTGCATAAACCGCCACCACAACGGCAAAATCACAACTACGGGCGCCAGTACCTTCGAGTACAACACACTGGTCTCCCAATCCCCGGGTTGGGCATCCACCTCCCCCTCGATATCCCTCGAAAAATCCCCCGAACATATGTAGAAGGTCGACCAAGCCAGATCTAGCAAGACCTTAACCAGACTCGTCAACATATCCGCGACTACAGTATCAAGCAACGTCACACTCACCATTGGGCTCGACAGCACCCTCCCCACAGTCCACCATATCCCCTTCCGTTGTCTCCAGGGGAAGACCAGGCAGTACACGGTATAAGACACCAGGATAAGGGGGTACCATCCCGCAGGAATCCAGTCAGGGAATCCACCCACCAGCACCTTGTAGTACAAAAGCATACACGTCAAATACACTATCGACTCATTCACCGCCTCATCGAAGATCTTTCGCGGACTCGACACATTCTTAGGGGACAGATCAAGCAAATACACGAAATTAATCCGTAAATGATTGCAGAAATGCTCGAGGATCGCCCAACACCAGTGCAAAAGCAACAACCCCCCCACGGCTCGAAAGACAGGGAAGGCCATTTTGGCCACAATGGTGGGCTTTCCGAATTTGGCAACTTGGACGACACAGTCCCACACCACCCAGAGAGCAAGCGTGGCGGCGACCCCTGGAAGGAAGGAGGGAGGGAGGGAGGAAGTTCGGGATAGTGGGTTTTCAGAATTCAGTGACACGGCACTATCCCCTTAGGATGCAAACAGGGTGGGAGGAAGGAGAGCGCGGTGGATAGGAGCGTGTGGCGTACCTAGTTTATACCCAAGGTGGAGGAGGAAGTAGTCCAGGTTCGTTCGGAAGCGCTTCGGCAATAGCATGGCGGCCGCCTGGTTTTTGTCCCGGTTACAAAAAATATCGGCAAAAATCGCTGTCACCTCCTTCTTGATCGCCTCCAAGCGCTCATGCTGGAAGAAAGGGGTATTGTCCAACTTAGGGAGAAGAGCGGGACGGAGCGGGCGGGATGGCATGAGCTTGTCGTGCTTTTTTATGATTTTGATGAACCCCGTGTAGTTGATGATGCAGTAGTTCTCCAGAAGCGTCATCTCTCGATTCAGCCGTATCAGGGTTGTCTCGATGAGTTCCCTCTCTTTCGGTCCTAGCTGCTTGGCGCGCTTTTTGTCTTCATCACTCATGGGATAAGCCCAACTTGTCAGATCCTCTAAAGCCAGCTGACTACTCTTATTCCCATCTCCCCTCAGCTGCGCCTTCAGGAATCCAAGTTGCTGTCCCAAATCCGTCGTCGTATCCTCGTAAAAGCTTTCTACTTTCTCCAGCTCCATACCCAGCACCGCCTCAAACTTCTCACTCTCACCTTGCTTCCTCCCCCTTTCATCCGGCGACAACAAACCATGGTCGTCCCCTTCTTCCTCCCCTTCCTCCCCCTTCTCATGCTCTTTCCCCGCTAAACCCTCCTCTGTTGCGGTCGTTGGAGGCCGTGCTGCTGCTCCCCCTCCTCCATAAAAGAGATTACCCGGCTGCTGGTCTTCAGTGAGAAGCAAGGGTTTCTGTTCCTCTGCCTCTCCAGCCGCTCCCCCCCTCGTAGGGGTCACTACTGCTACTCCTGGCTTTTTAGTCTTGCCTCCTTTTGTGATGAAAATTATTCGCTCTTTGATGTCACTGACGAAGTCGTGATGGGTGGAGGGTTCTTCGTCGGAATCTGACGCCTCAGCTCCTCCGTAGTGGCCTATCATGCTGCTGCCTTTTTTGGGAAGCATGCCTTTTTTTAGGGGTTTGAGGAGTTTTTTGAGTGCTTTGTAGTCGATGTAGTGCTCCGCCCATTCTTGGCGGGTGTTGTCTTGGAGCTTGGCGCTGAAGTTCACCATGCTTTCCGATCAGGAGTCAACAAGGTAGGGTGGGGCCACCTTCTGCTGCTCCTGCTACTCCTGCTGCTCCTGCTGCCTCTCCGCGTTGCAGAACTAGAAGCGCCGTTTTATTGTTGGCCTTTGAGCTACTTTTATTTTTACCACTGGATGTCAAATGCTCAAGGCTTCTTGATACGTTATGTCGTTGACTGCTCTCCTCGCTCCGCTGCCTGCCGTCACTGCCGTTGCTGCCGCTGCTGCTCTCTTCTTCCCCCAGCACTACGTGAACATTTCTGCCCGCCGTTTGTAGCCTTGTCTTGCGTTGATGTCAACGTCAGCGCGCTCTCCTGCGGGGACTTTTTTGGAGTCTTTGGAGATGCAGGGAAGGAGCGGATCAGAACGTGCATCTCTCGCCCGGTTGATGAATCGAATCGATAATAATGATAGAAAGGACATGGAAGTACATGCAACCACCAAGTTTAATAATGCCATGTCCTGATGGCCTGTTGCAGCACGCTGCGTCACGGATTGTGTGTGATTGATGTGTAAGGGAGGGGAGAGAGGAGGGAGGAGGAGGATCGGAAGCGGCGGCGCGGAATTCCTACATTCTGTCCCCCATTCATTCAGGCATTGGGAGTCTTGCACAGAGCAAGGCAAGTGGAGCTCGCAGTACCCTGTTCTCCTTCTTTTTTCTTACCCAAAATCTACCTCTTTTCACAACCCGAAGGCCATCTCCTCCGCCCGCTTTTCTCCAAGTTCCCATCCGGCTCCCGCATCAGCCCAGGAAGCAGCAATGGCCCGCCTGCCTGTCACCCCCGTCCTCCTGCTCCTGACCTTTGGAGCAGGGGCCTATATTGCCTTTGAGACCTTCAAAGCCCTTGGCGGCAAGACGCTGAAAGAGTGAGTACTTGTGGGTGGGCGTTGGAGGTGTGTGGAGGTAATGGGGAAGCGGTTGTTCACTTTACTTTCACAAAACTGCACGACTTATTATTAATCCACCTCTTCCTCGGTTACTGTAGCCAAGGGGGAGGGAAGGTAGAGTTTCTCTTTCTTCCGCATCGTATGGTGGATGGCAAATTATCCACTGACTTCCAATTCCATCCTTATTCTCTCTTCCATCCCCACAGTCTTAAGACCCTCCCTCTCTTCGCCTACCACCCCATCCTGATGGTAGCCTCCTGGCTGTTCTTCGCCCCTCTTTCCTGGAGCCTCATCTTGGTGCGCGGCAGGACCTTGGTCAAAAGCAAGCGTGTGATTTTGACGCAGCTGCACGCTGCAAGCATGTTTTTTGCGGTAGTCTGCTGGGGCTTGGCCCTCGGGTCTATTTTTGTTCACAAGCAAAAATTGGAGAAGGAGCATTTCCAGAGTCCGCATAGCATGATGGGCGCGAGTGTCTTTGTTTTGATTGTTTCGAGCTATATGTCAGCGCTTTACAACGTAGTTGACTCAAAGTCCAAGGAAAAGGTAGGAACTAGAGGTGGTGTTTCAACTAGGAGGTTTCCTCTTCTTATTTTGTGCTTCTGCTCTCAGCACACATACACTAACCGTTGCTTTCCATACATCTATGGTCTGAACTCCCGTCAGGTCAACTTTAATTGGACAAGCAAGATTCACAAAAACATCGGGAAAGTGGCCCTGTGCATGACAGGGTTAGCTATCTCCACGGGTCTGTTCACTCGATGGGGCAAGACAACTTTTGAGGATAAGAACATACGGACCGGTTTGGCATTGTGCATCATTGTACCCCAGCTGATTGTGGCTTTGGATGTAATGACGCGATCCGCAGGGAAGGAGGACAAGCGGAAAGCCAAATAGGAGGAGGTAGGGAGGGAGGAAGGGAAATGAGATGAATTCATGAATGAAACTGTCATGCTAGGGGTTTGAAGGTGGTGAAAGGATAGTCAACGGGTGTGAAAGCGAAGAGAGGGAGGAAAGAAAATCTGCATTGAGAGGTTGAGAGTCGTGGATGAGTTTGGTGGCTGGAGGAAGGAGGGGGTTCTGACGGAATGATTTGAGACTTCGAAATGACTGCCGGGAAAAAAGAAAAATCTATTCAGTCTGTGCCTCAAGCATATATTTCACACGATGTACTGCATTCACTACGGACTCCGTAGGGATGGCGAGGGACTAGGAGGAGGAAGAGACGCCGCCAGCAATCGTCAATCATCTCTGCGGCACTTTCATAAGCACACTTGGCGTAGATGGGCTAGAACATCAACAAGATTGAGTGACAAGAATAACCCTACTGTTATAAACCTCTTGAAGAGTGAGTACGCATACCTTTGAAATGTACGCCCGTGCGAGGAGCGTGTGGGCCCGCAAAGGGCAGACTTGATAATTCTTTTTCCTGTAGTTTCCTACAACCCTAAAATTATCTCGTGCCACCTAATCCGCAAGAAAATGCGACCTACCAGAGCACAAGCGTGCCTCCTGCTGGGATTGCACACGGGGGAAAGCTTTCCAACAATAAATTGTTGCATATCCTTCCCTTATTTTTCAGAGTTTTCTAGTGGCTTTCAAAGTTGACAGGTTGTTAAAAGGAAGTAAAATGAATGCAAGCGAATGGATACTGCAAGGAAAAAACTCTTGTCCTGTTTGAAATTGACAAGACGAAAGAGAAAGTTAGAAATATAATCAATTTTCAATCCTGCGCAGTTAGTAGAACAGACAAGTTGGAATCTGGGCCATACTGCCCAGCAGTCCAGAAGAGACGGGCACGCACCGGTGCGGTAAACGAAAGCAATATGCAACGTCTCCTCCATCCTTGCGTTTACGCCATATGGTCAGCCATGCCACAGACAACCAACTGACACGCATATCACCACGACATAATGGAAAGCTATTGCTCAGAGGTCTCTGATGCACAGTATAATTTGTGTACAAATTTGTACCCAGACTCTGCCTTCTGCGCTTCTATCACCGTCATAGTCGTCATCACTTCTGCCCATACGCCTTTCGAACCGAACAAACACACCACAGCAAGCCGCCGCATGATCACCACCCCAAAAGCCGCGATAGCACTACGATAACGGCCTATTAGCATAACCCCTGTCAACACAGCCTTATGACGAGAAGAAGTAGAATACGGGGAAAAGCCGTCATTAAGGCCTCCCTCACCCTCCTCGTGGCCCTCATCCTCGTCTCCTTCATCTCCACGCCCACCGCGGCCGACACCGCCAAGGAAGACAAGGCCACCACCATCTCCATAAGCGGCAGCGGTAGTGATAAGAGTCGCAGTGGAAAGAGAAACTCCAAAAGTAATGTGAGCAAAAGCGGGAACGACGACGACAGCAATATTGATGAGCACGCCAAAGCTAAACACCTCGCCCTCATCTTCGGTCGCGCTGGAAAAGAAGACGCTGACATGGAAAATATCGCGCGTTCTTTCCGTCCAGAGCAATTCGGACCCACTTTCTACGAGCTCGGACGTGTCTTTACTGAGGGTGTATCTGGCGAAGACGGCAAACCCTCTGTCCACCAAAACCTCTCCCGTGGGCTCAACTGGCTTATGCGTTCCGCCCGGGACTACGGTTTCCCCCACGCGCAGCACCGCCTTGCTATTGCGTATGCCACTGGTTTGTATGGGACTCCCCCATCATTACCCCTTGCTTCCCTCCACACACAAGACCAAAAACAAGACCGACAGGACGAGCAAGACCCTAGCGCCGAAGCAACCGCCTTGATCCTCGAACAGTTCGCGGCCATGGCGGGCGACGTCGCAGGGAGCATGGCCCTTGGATATCGTTACTTGTACGGACATGGGACAATAGCTGATTGCGACAAAGCTGTGCTCTATTACGAAATCGCCGCTAATGCGGCCATGGAGGAAATGGACCGCCTCAAAGTCCTCCCTCCCAATGAACGCTTCCGTCTCTCCGATGGCACCGCGCGCCGATCTGCCGCAGTGGAAGCAGACAAACAGTTGGTCGATTATTACCTCCACACCGCCGACAAAGGAGACGTTGGGGCCCAAATTGCTCTGGGGAAACTCTACTACCAGGGAACACAGGGTGTGCCGCAGAACTACGTCAAGGCGGCTGTGTATTTCGAGCAGGCGGCACGGACAGGCGATGCACACGCCTCGGGCTCTATAGGACAGATGTACATGTTGGGTATAGGAGTGAAGCAAAGCAATGAGACGGCACGGAGGTTTTTCGTGCGGGGTCAGGAAGGGGGGGATGCGGTGAGTTTGAATGGACTGGGACACTTGTATATGCATGGGATGGGGGTAGAGAGGAATTTGGAGAGGGCCGTGAGGTACCTGCAGAAGGCCGCCCATGAAAAGGGGCATGCGGACAGCTTTTACAACCTAGGTTTGATCTATGCGGGAGTGGTGAGTGGAGGGGAGGAGGAAGCGAAGAAGCCGACGGCGGAGGCGGTGCACGGGGAGGAAGGAGGAGAGGGGAGTGTGAAACTTTCGATGGAGAGAATGGAGAAACTGAGGAAAGATCCCCAGTTGGCTGATTTACCGGAGGAGGTTTTTCTAAAGCTGGCTGAAATAACGCTGCAGGCGGCAGAGTTTGAGAGGGTGGCGAAAGAGGCTGTTGAGATGATGGAGGGGAAGAAGGCAGCAGTCAGTGAGGAAAAGTCGGGTAAGACCCAGCAGGTTAGGGCACCTGAGGCATCGGTCCACGGTATGGACAGCAGCACCACCACCACCACCACCAGCACCAGCAGCCGCAGCAGTGGTGGGACGAGGAAAAGTCTTGCCAAAGCCCTCAAGTATTTCTCTCTCGCCGCTCAAAGCGGCCACATGGGCGCCTTGTTCAAGCTCGGCCAGATGTATTCGCAAGGGGTCGCCACTGAGCGCGTGTGTACCACCGCAGTGCACGCCTTCAAGAGCGTGGCCGAACGCGGGCCCTGGGTTGCCAACATGAACAAAGCCATGATGAAACACACACAAGGGGACAGGACCGCCTCCCTCGTCCTTTACATCCACCTCGCAGAAATCGGTTACGAGGTCGCCCAGTCAAACGCCGCCTTGCTCCTGGAAGAAGGAACCTGTGGCCTCCTCTCCTCTTCCTTGGCCTGCCAAGCCCTCGCGATTCGATACTACCGTCACGCCTCCAGGCAGGGCAACGCCGACGCAAGCTTAAAAGTTGGCGATGCCTACTACTACGGCTCTGCTGGTCTTCCTGTCGACTTTTCCAAAGCAGCCAAATATTACCAATCAGCGGCGGAAGCGAGACAACCACAAGCCATGTTCAATCTAGGTCTGTTGCACCAGTATGGCGTGGGATTGAAGCAAGACTTTCACCTGGCCAAACGCTTCCTGGACGCCTCAGCCGAGGCTAATCCAGAAGCAAAGTGGCCCGTGGCTCTCGCTTTGGTGGGCTTGTACGTGCATTGGTGGATGGTGGGGGAAATGAAGTCTCTGACGGAATCGCCTATAGTAACCACGGCCCCAGGGGTGAGTGTGCTGGTTGAGCACAGTGTGCTCGCGGAACTGGGGAGGGCGTGGGGGAGGAAGAAGGAGCAATGGAGGAATGTCTGGAGGGATATGCCAGCGAATCTTGGGGAGAAGGGAGGGAGGGAGGGAGGAGGGGAAGGGGGAGGAGGGGGGTGGGAGGGAGCGAGGGATATAATGCCAGCAATGGATACTCTTCTGATTGTGTTGTTATCGTCGGCGTTTTTGTATGTGATGCGGGTGAGGGCGGAGCAACGGGAGGAGATGGCACGGAGGAGGAGGAGACAGGGTGAGCAGCTGCAGCAACAGCGCCTGCAGCAGCAGGAGGAAATGAGTGGAGGACATGGTGGGGGAGGAAGAGGAGGCGCGGGAGGAGGGGACGCTCAAAGAGCGCATCAAGACTGAGGTGGAAATAAGTCGACTGAGTTGGAAAAAGAGGCGCACACAGAGATGGTGGGACGGAAGTGATCTCAAGAACTGAAGGCAGACTAGGAACAAACAGCAACAGCAAGCAACAATAGCAGCAAAATAGCGAAGAAAAAGCCACTTTTGTATATTTTGAGGGTGGTCTCGGAAAAAGCAGCAGCTGCACCGTCAGCGGAGCGCAAAGCGTTTTCTCGAGTCCCTCTCTCGTATTAGCAGTATTTTTTGTCATCGGTCTCCCTCCTCCCTTCCATCCACCTTCCCAGAAAGTTAGAGAAAAGACTAGCCCAGGCTCCACTCCTTCCACCTTTCCCTCCTCCCCTCCCCTTTCAATTCCTCGATTCTCCGTTCCTTCTTGGCGGCAGAGGAGGTTGAGAAGGCATGATTTCCACAACCACTCATCACATTGATCTTACTTGCAAGACTTATAAACGAAAATCGAGAATGCAAGGCGACATTCTCCACCGCACTCGTAGCAAGTTTCTTCTGTATATGACGCATATCCCTCCAGAGATCGGGGTACACACACGCCCCTTTGATAGACACACGCTACCATATTTTGATCCAACTCTGAGGCCTGAACAATACAATGCGTACGTACCTAGTTGAGAAGGCGCGGCGTTTGTATAGGAGCGCTGGTTTATCATATGGGCCTGGTCGTCATCGACGCGCTCGGGCTGCCTCTATCCATTCCTTCTCTGTCATTTTCATTGCCCTTGCGTCCTCTTTATGCAATCACGTAGGATGTGTCATTTTGCTCTATGCAATTCATGCACGTTGCTGTTGCCTCTCTCTAAATAACAGGCCAACCTCTCACCCTCGCCCTTCGCAACCGACACACTAACACAGGCAAGAAGTCGCCCCAGCCTTCCCGTCTTTTCCTTTCCGGGCTCGATCTTGACGGCACACGACACCATCATGGCCACCAAGGAGGAGCTCGACACGCTCATCAAGGCCAAAGGCGATGAGATCCGACAGCTCAAGGCTGACAAAGCGGACAAGGAGGTCATCATGGCGCAAGTGACAGGCTTGAATGTAAGATTGGAGCACCATCATTTCCTCTGCCGTCCTTCCTTTCTCCGGACAACTTTTTGGCAAGGCCAAATCAACCCGCATGCCTACAACCCGCCTTCCATCTCACCCCTTGCTCTTATTCATCTTGCTGACTGGTCGTCTGCCCTCCTTTCCATCCCCCCACCACCCGCCCAACCCCCCACAGGAGCTCAAAGCCCAATACAAACAACTCACCGGCGAAGATTACGGTCCCCCGCCTGCGCCCAGCAAGAAGAAGGAGTCGAAAAATGACGACTCTGCTGTGGCCGGCGGTCCTAAAATTGACCCTCGAAAGGCTGCCAAGGAAGCACGTGCCGCAAAGCGCGCAACCGGTGGCGCAGTTGCCCCCGCACCAGGGTCCTCACGTACCGGTACTGCTCCCGAAGCTACATCTGCCGCTGCCACTGTCACTACTGTCAGCGAAGAGAGAGAAAAGTACGGCATCCTGCCTTTGATTAAATCCCAAGTGATGACTAACAAGGTCTGGGCACGTATCTCTGACCTCTCCCCCAAGCGGGCCGGGCAACGCGTCCTCCTCCGTGGGCGGGTACACACCTCCCGTGCCGTTGGCAAGGGCGTATTTCTTCTTTTGCGACAAGGCATTGCCACTGTGCAAGCTGTTGTTTATCAGGGCGCGAAAGTGAACAAGGGCATGGTGAAATTTGCGGGAGGGGTGTCGAAGGAATCGATTGTGGATCTAGTGGGCATTTTGACGGCGCCAAGGGAGCCCGTGGAAAGCGCGACAGCTAAGATGGTCGAATTGCAAGTAGAGGAGATGTATGTCGTGAGCGCAGCTGAGAATGTGTTGCCTTTTCAGTTGGAGGATGCATCGAGGCCTGATTTGCAGGAAGGGGAGGATAATGTTGAAATGCCCTCGGTGGGGATGGACAACCGGTTGAATTACAGGTGGATCGACACGAGGACAGCAGCCAACCAGGCGATCTTCAGGATTCAGCATGGGGTGAGTCAATTATTCCGAGAATTTTTGTCGGAGCGAGGGTTCATTGAGATCCACACGCCAAAACTGTTGGGTGGGGCGTCGGAAAGTGGATCGAGCGTGTTTGCGCTGAACTATTTTGACCAGCAGGCGTGCCTGGCCCAGAGCCCACAGCTGTACAAGCAGATTGCCTGTGCGTGCGGAGGGTTTGAGAAAGTATTCGAGATAGGGCCGGTGTTTCGAGCGGAGAAGAGTTTTACGCATCGGCATCTGTGTGAGTTTACTGGCCTGGACTTCGAGATGGCCATCCATGAGCATTACTATGAGGTATTGGAATTGTTTTCAGACCTATTCACATTTATTTTTGACAATTTGTCCTCCCGGTTTGCGGCAGAGCTGGAGGCAGTGAATAAGCAGCATCCTTTTGAGCCGCTGCAGTTTTGTCGGCCGTCGTTGAGGTTGTCCTTCGCCGAGGGCGTGGCTCTCTTGCGGGAGGCCGGGTTCGAAGCTAGTGAGCATGAGGATCTGGACACAGAGAAAGAAAAAGCATTAGGGAGGATCGTGAAGGAGAAGTACCAGACGGACTTTTATATGATGGACCGGTACCCGTTGAGTGTGCGGCCGTTCTACACCATGCCTTGTCCGGATGACCCTACCCTGAGTAATAGCTATGACATGTTTATTCGGGGGGAGGAGATCGTGTCCGGGGCGCAGCGGATTCACGATGTGGAATTGTTGGGGCAACGTATTGATGCGATGGGCGTGCCGAGGGAGACATTGAGGACTTACATTGACGCGTTTAGGCAGGGGGCCTTGCCGCATGGAGGGGGAGGGATTGGGTTAGAGAGGGTGGTGATGCTATATTTGGGCTTAAAGAATATAAGAAAGACGAGCTTGTTTCCCCGCGACCCAAAACGTTTGGCGCCTTAGACAGGGTTGGGAGGACAAGGAGGGTGGTCAGGGAAGCAGAAGGAGAAGGTGAGGGCTGAGGCAAATAAGAAAAAAGAGAAGAGAGATGAATGGATAGGGGTGGCGTGCCATGTCGGGTTACCTAGTGAAATTGCGCTTCGTCGGAGTTGCGACGCTAGAAGATAGAACTAAATGAAAGTTGAGCAGTCAAAAATACGTGGCATGCCTTTAGAATGTGTTGCTTTCTAATTTCTTTTCACTACGCTTTGTCCTTCTTCTGCTTCATCTTGCGTTTCTTCTCGGGGCTGCTGCTCAAGGCAACAACCTCAGCTGCTGCTGCTGCTGCGGCCGAGTTCGGTGCTAATTCTAGTTTGTTCAAAGTTGTGTCTTCTATTCTATCCTGTGCCTTGTCCTCTTCTGCGTCTCCGCAATCACTTCTCTCCACGCAGGAGTCGCGGACTATTTGCAGCTGGTGCAGCACGTCGGACGACAACTGTGGCAAAAGTTAATTCAGAAATTGATAAGAAATTGTCACTCCAATTGATTTTTACGCTCTCTGGTTCAAATAAAGTTTGTCGACGACCTGATGTGTTGTTGTCGAGGTTAGCCTCTTGCAGTCCTCCTCCAAGAACACAGAGATGCACACCATTCCACCGAGAAACGCACCTGCTCGTCGGGCTGCTTTCCTTGATCATTCTTCAAAAATGTGCTCAGGATTGCCAGGGCCTTGGCCTGCACCAGCGGTTTGCACTTGGCAACCACAATTTCCACGTCGTCCATACGTACTGGCTAGGGGTAGGCGGGAGGCGAGGATTTTCCCAGTGGCTACGAGAGGTGACGAATTCTTCCGACGACTGCGTCAGGCACTGTGATTAAAGGGAAGCGTTGGCAATGAGTGCGCTGTCATGGTGGTAGACCTACCCTTGGTGGTCCAGTTGCCGGATTAATCCGCCAAATACTCGCCAAATGTTACAAGTCGCTTTTTGTCCACTCTACACGACGACCCAGAGCATTCTCTGCCGCAAAATTTTAGTGTGGTCCAGAAGTCGAGACCAACAAAGAGTGTGCAATTTAGCAACAGAAGAGCTTAAACACTGAAGTACTGTTGCACGCATTCATGAAAGGATGCCCTTGCTCATTCAGACACGTATGCCCAACAGAGAACCTCCTGCCCCATCAACCTCGCCGAGCAGCAAAGATGGCTCACTTTCTGCCGCTTCTGGCCCTCCTGGCCTTGGTCTTATTTCTCCTCCCCAACGCCGCTGCTCTCTGCTTCCGTCCACGCAGCGGCCGCCGCATCGAAGTCAATGTTTCCTCGAACACGCAGTCCGACAGCAACGATGCTAACACCACGACAACAGCGGATGAGGAGGGTCCAGTCAGCAACACCACGCTGCCAAAGGAATGCGAGCCCGTTCCCGATGAGTGCGTGGAAGACATAGGTGCTTTGGCTGACTCTGCACATAACGATTCTATGGCCGACACTGACAAGGACACCGCTCTGCAGAACTTCTGCGTCACCGACTGCGGCAAGACGTACGTAAGGAGAGAGTGAAGTGGGACGGTACACTATGTCAATCCGTAGGGTAATGGTACACAGGAATTGCTCATTCCAATCATCTTTACATTATCACAGCTACACGGACCATGTGGGATCCATCCTTCAAGGCAAGTGCCTGCAGCCCTTTCCTTCCCGCATGAACGTCTCAGGTCGCCCCAACGTTCGAGTTGTCGTGCGAGCGCCACCAGGCGTAGTGGTGGTTGTGGGTCAACGTGGCGGCTCAGGCCGATCCTCTGCTCGGCCCATGTACAACGACGAGAATGAAAACGATGACGACAAGGACAACAAGTACGACGACGATGACGAGGAGGAGGAGGAGAACGATGACGACAACGACGTTAACAACGATAGCCAAGCCACCACGAGCAGCAGTGGGTCCAACAAGAAAAGGCCGACGGAGCAAGAGATGCTGGACGCTTTTCACAAAGACCGTCCTGGCACGGCGCTGGGGTGCATACGGGCGTATGATGGTGAGATGTGTGCGGCTAAGAAGGGATGTGACTTCTTCAATTCTTGTTGTTATGCTAGTTGGTTCCGTCTCGGCAACTACGCGGGGTACCCTATGTCATCCGGCACCGTTCGCGCCGTTGAGTATTTCTGTCCTGGTAGCTCGCGTTATCTTAATTTCGACGGATGTACGTAGAGAGGTTCATGTAAAAAGGAGAGTAGGGTGTTGATTGGCCAGGAGCAGCGCATGGCGCCGAGGAAAGACATGGGCTTGGGCGGCAAGACATACCATAGCTTGTTCTGCTCCAAAGCATGGAAAAGACATGAATCAGCGGTGCAGGAGGGCAGGCCAAGCTTATAGTGAACATGTTAATACATTCCCCCAAAATAACGAAAGGGATAGAGTAATATATCAGAAGAAAGAATGGAATAGGATGGAGACGTGAAACAAGCACAAAAAGACACCCGGAGAAGCCCAAGAAAACGTATACCTTGCCCTCTGCAATGCAATTTGTTTGCTCTTCGCACCATTCCTGACTTCTATTACCCTACTGTTTGAACTTCTGCAGAATCTTTGTAGTACCCTTCAAGCTGCCGTGCAGTGTTACAGCCACTCTCCCTTTCTTCGCTTGCCCACTTAAACCTAGCGCCCTTTCCTTCATCTGCCTAGCCACGCACACAGGGCACTTCCAAGGACTCAGACCTTATCACTCTGTCTCCACAAACCACAAAGAAAGGTGGCGCGCATCAAGCGCCTTAATGTGCCAGGGACTGGTAGTGCCACAAATCGTACAAAGGACGATTACGAGAGGGAGGAGGAGGAGGAGGAGCATCGCGAGCGGGAGGGTGAACGTGCCGTGCACCCGCGGCTGGACAGCGCGGCACCGGCAGCACCACCATCACTACCACAGCCACCAGCCCAACCCCCAGTCATGACCCAAGCCATTGAGGCGGAGGACGAGATTACGATACCACAGCAGCTGGTTAGGCAGGAACTGCTGGAGCACCAGCACCAGCAGCTAGGAAATAGTATGGGACCACCGCAAACCGTTCCTGCGGGCGAGCCCCTGCAAGTCCGCATAGCCAATGGGCAGGAAGATGGCCACAACGATATGGAGACAGATCCTGGGGCGGATGTAGTGCCATCCCGACCTCTTTCTAGGAGTGGGAACATCAACGACGGCAGCAGCACCACCATCTCCCACGAGCCAGAGGTCGCGCCACCACATTCGGCCTCTTTGTTATTGCAGCCCTCCCTTCCCTATCTCCCTGACCATAGCCCCACCAACAATGAAAATAGCCAGAACTCCACACAAAAGAACACGCACGTTGAGCCCGGAGTCACACCCGCCGCTGTCACTTCTACCCCTGCCCTTCCCTCCTCCCCCTCCTCCCCATCAACCCTCACCTCCTACTCCGTGGGCATGTATCTCGAAGTCCAAGACAAGGTCCAGAAATGGTGTGAGGCGGAAGTGATCGGCATCAATACCTCACTTAAAACGCTCCGCATTACTTACCTCTACTGGGGTGATAAATACGATGAGGACATTCCCTTCTTTTCTTCCCGCCTGGCCCCCTTTCCCACCCATACCTACCAGCCCGGGCAACCCCACACGCTGCAAGTAGGACAACGCATAGAAGTGGAGGATCTGGAGAAAGAGGTCGGAAAGAGGTGGGGCGAGGCCGAGGTGAAGGCATTGGAGGAGAAGGACGAGAAGCGGGAGGGAGGGAGGCTGGGGATGGTGCTTGTATCGTGGAAGAGACCCAAAGAGAAGGAGAGGGTAGAGCAGTGGTTGCCGATGGACTCGTCGAGGTTGAGAGCCTATGGGCGGATGAAGACGAGCACGTTGGAAAAGAAGAGGCTGAATCGGGCTGCTGCGGCTGCTGCTGCTGTTGCTGCTACAAGAACTAGGGCTGCAACTACTGGAGCTACTGCCACCGGAGGTTCAAAGCGTATGCCTTTACGAGCCATCGATGACACCAACCACCACCAGCTCAATGTGCGCAAAAACAAAACCTGCATTAATCTGAGTGAACCGCATTTGAGGTCTATTGCCGCCAGCAGTGATCGCTACAGTGCGTACGAGCAGGGGTTGAGGCGCCAGGGGCTGGCCATCCAGCCTATCGAAGGGGACGGCAACTGCCTGTTTCGCTCCGTTTCTCACCAGGTACGTCTTTCCCACCCGCCTTCCCTCCCTCTTTATTTCTCCACACTACTCATCCGTCCTCCCGCGCATCCTTCCTGCCTTGCGGCCTGCCTCACCCCTAGGTGTACGGCACAGAAGAACACCACCTGTTAATCCGTGGGAAATGCATGGACTACATGGACATAGAACGCGAGTACTTTGAGCCCTATGTGGTGGGGGGAATGGAGGAGTACCTGCAGTATCTGCAGCTTAAGAGGCAAGGGGGCGTGTGGGGGGATGATCCTGAGGTGCAAGCGTTGTGTGAGATGTACGACAGGCCAGCAGAAATATGGTCGTTTGATGCAGTGGAGGGGGCGAAGAAACTGAGGACTTTTCATGAGGCTGCTGCTGGTGCTATGGTTGGAGTTGGGCGGCAAGGGGGGGGCAGGACGGTGGTGGCGATGAGGTTGAGTTATTATGGGGGGGGGCATTATGATTCTTTGATGACGATGGAAGGGAGGGAGGGAGGGAGTGTGAGAATGCCGCCGGGGGTGATGGAGGATCGAGCGCTGGAAATGGCGAGGCAACGGCGGGCGGCGGTAGGAGGGAGAGGTTTGGGAGCAGTGGAAGAAATGAAGAGGAGATCGGATGAAGAGGCGACGGAACGAGCAGCAGTGGAGGCGGCCCTCAGGGTGTCGAGGGAGGACTTTGGCTCCTTGGCGGATTTGGAGACGGCGTTGGAGGTCTCGGCGGAGACGCATTTGCAGCAGGAGCTGTTGAGGTCGGCGGCGGCGACCACGGAGGAGGACATGATCAGGAAGGCTCTGGAAGATAGTTTGAATGAGGGAGGGAGAGAGGGGGAGTGGGTTGGAGGGACGGAAGAGGAGATGGTCAAGGCAGCGTTGGAGCAGTCTCTGGCGGGGAGGGAGGGAGAGGAGGAGGGTAGGGAGGAGGATGTGGTGGCGGCGGCAGCGAGACTGGCGGAGGAAGAGTATCAGCAAGCGTTGAATTTGAGTATGGTTGAGGCAAAGGGGGGAGAGATGGAGGGAGGGATGGGGGAGGACGGGGAGGTGGCGGCCGCTATAGCATTGTCTTTGCAGCAACCTCCATTTTTGTCGTCTGTTGCCGGTGCGGGCACGAGCAACAGTGACATCAGCCAGAGTAGTGGTGGCGTGGGGGAGGCGTATCTTCGCGAGCAGCAACGGAATTTGGAGGAAGCGCGTGCTCGGAAGGAAGCAGAGGACCTTCGGAGGGCATTGGAAGTGTCGATACAGCCGCTTACTAGTAGCAGGGAAGCAGGAGGAGGAGGACGAGAAGGAGGACGAGAGGGGGGGAGAGGAGGCGGAGGAGGAGGAGGCGCAGAAGGGGGAGGTGGAGGAGGAGGAGGAGCAGGAGCAGGAGCAGGAGCAGGAGATAATTGAGCGTTGGGCGAGGAGGGAAATGAAAGAAGAGAGGGAAATGCGTAGTCCTTGTACAAAACACAACCCAGTTGCATAGAGACATTGTGTTATACGGAAATGGTGGTATTAAAGCAAGAACGGACCAAAAACAATAAAAAGAATTCTCGAAGATTTTGTGCTTGTCTTATTTGTATCGATAGCCCCAGGGGACTCCTCGTTTTAGGGCCGCGGACCTACTACCATCAAGGTTTAGGGGGTCTGCCGGAGAGATTTCCTCTTTAAGGGACTCTCCTTGCTTGCACACGCGGTACGAGCGACCTTGGCGAGTGGGGAATCGATTAAGTTGAGTTAATCCAGGGAGATGGTTGGCGAGAGCGAGCGCCTCGGCCGGGGCCGGTCTGCCACTACACTGACCACTGACCAAGCTACTAGCAAGTAGCCAAAGAAACAACGACCGAACGCTGACCTCCTCCCCCTTTTCCCAACCCGACCATGGTTCCCCTACCTGCTAGCCCCATCCCTGCCCTGCAGGTGGCCCGAGCTCGGTGCCTTGGATTAGAGGACAAGCCACCAACGGGTTTGAGGAACACCGAAGGAGTCGTTACTCGGCTTTGTTGGCTTGACGCTGGCGTCACCCATACCCACCCGTGCACTCCTCTATCTTAACCATAATCACCACATCGACAGGAGTTATGGCTCACGACGACAGGGACAACTACAACGATGATAATGGGGACAATCAGCCTCTCCAAACACTCCCCACCGCATCAACAGCCTCGTCGTCATCACCACCACCTTATCCCCACGACACGCAGCAGCGGCAGACCGCGGCCAAGCACGCCATCAACGTGCTCAAGTCCTTCATTGGCTCCAACTTCCTGTCCGTGCCCTTTGCTTTTGCCGCGGCCGGCTCGCTGCTAGGCCCACTGGCTGTCGCCTTAATTGCCAGCGTCAGTGGCCTTGGGTGTCTCCTTCTCGTTCAAATCCGCATAGACCTGCAACAACGGCTGCAGCACCAACAACAGCACCGGCCGGCGGTCGAGACGTACGCGCAGGTGGCTGGAGCGCTATTGGGGAGACCCGGCTACTACCTCGTCGAGGTGTTTTTGATATTAACCCAGGTGGGGTACTGCATTGGCTATGTCATTTATATGAGCACGGCCATTCATCAATTCGCAGGAGAGTCTTTATCCCTAGTTTATATTTTCTTCGGCCTGGTCACTCTTCCACTGATCTGCTTGTGCCTTATTCCAGATTTAAAGCATTTTTTGCCGTTCGCTTTCTTGAGTAATGTGGCGTTGCTGGTGGGTTTTCTCGCTGTAGTTATCGCGAGCGTGTCCCGGGCGCGGGATCAGGGGATATTTTACGTTACTTGGGGTGTGGTGGATGCACGTAAGCTACCGTTGGCATTTGGAAATATTGTGGCGTCATTTGAGGGGATTGGGACGATTTTGAGCGTGGAGGGGAGTATGGCCCGTGATCAAGTGAGGGGATATTACCCTCTGTTGTTGAAACAAACCCTGCTGCTTGTAACAATTTTGTTTTCTGCTTTTGGGATAGTGGGCTTCGGGGCGTTTGGAAAAGAATTGTGCAGTGTGGTTCTGACAAATTTGCCCATGGGGGTATGTGCGGACGTGGCGCGGGTCGCTCTGATCGTAGGATTGTTTTGTACGTGTAAGTGATGGTGGTTGTGTGGGCTTGTGTGCTCGGGGACGGTGAGAGGGGCGGAGAGGACGTGAGCGGAAGAGATGGGCAACAAAGAATAGGCATGACCTCACCGCCCACCCTTATCCCTCACTCTTCTCCCTGCACCTTATTCTCTACACTCCTGGATAGATGGCTTTCAAATGTATCCGGTATATCAAATGATCGACTTGCGGCTGCTTGGAGAAGATGTAGACACCTCATCGCCCTATTTTTTCCCAGGAGGTTCGTCCCTCCTAGCTCATGACAGATATGGTGCCTTGCACTTCTCACCATCACTTGCTGATGCTGCTCCTGCAGCTGCTGTTGGCACCGCCCTCGGACGAAGAAATATAAGAGCTGCGACCTACTTAGGGGTGCGTGTGGGCGTAGTGCTTTTTACGTCCATAGTTGCTTACCTTCTGCCTGAATTTGAGCTGCTGGTGGCATTAGTGGGATCCATAGGCGCGGGAATGCTTGCATTTATAATGCCGGGAATTTTGGGGTGGGCCATGTATAAGGAGACGGCCTCGAGGAAAGAGAAGGGGAGGTATGGCTGTCTGATTGCGTTTGGGGTTGTTGGGGGGGTAATTGGAGCGGGCCACGCGCTGCATGACTTGATTTATGGGCAATCGCAGTGCTAGACTATCTATGAAACAATGGACTGTCTTATTAGTAAGCATGTGTTTTAAAAGAGGCATGTCAGAAAGAAATGCTTGTGTGCACTCAGCAAATAAAGTACACTGGGAAGGAACACCTCTTTTTATGAGCGTCCATACCATTTTAACCTAATCAAATCTTTACCATGCGACTTCGCCCGTGTTTCTTTCTTTTCGCCTTCCCCTTTTTCAACCGTACCGGATGGGACGTTCGAAAGTATCAATACATATGAATTGGCTTCTCTGCGCACAATCTGACTCTATATATACACACACATTATCATCATCATCTCTGTCGCCATCTCTTCTTCATCCCTTTCCCACTGGAACATATTTTCTCTATTACACACACAATAAACACAAGAGACGATCAAGAGACCCCCTGCTGGCCCTCATCCGTGGCTCGGCGCGTCGCCAACATCCTGCCCGCACCTCTCGGCGACGACGATGCCACTGCCGCCGCAATCTTCCCGCCATCACCCCCACCCACAGCCGCAGCAGCCGCTGCAACCCCTCCGCCTCCTTCCACCTAACTCGCAAGATCACCATTCCTCCCCCTCGCGCCGTCCCATCCCCCCATCTCCAAAACACTCGCCGAACCCAACCGCCTCCATTTCCGACATACGGATGGATGACTTAACAACGCCTCCAACCCCAGCACGTCTCCCTTAGCGCTGTGCGCATTCTGCAATTCCTCCCCCAACAAATACCGGTATAGCGTCCCCTGCCGGTAATTATTCGGTTTCCCCGGCAGCCCATCCCCTTTCCTCCTGCTCCACAGCTCCTCACTCCTAAACACAGGCAGCGTATCCATCATCCCCACGATATGAGTCTCCTCACGAAACGTCCGTTCGTCCCAGCCTCCCCTCTTCAAATCAAACATCACAAACTTGTGGTCGAACCCAGCATTGTGTGCCACTAGCACCACCGACTTCTTTCCCCTCACCACATTCACCCACTCAACAAACTCAGGCCATACCTCTTCAAATTTCTTTGCCCCCGCCCGAAACAAGGACTCATTACTAATTCCAGTTATCTCGGTTATCTTCGCAGGAATCCAAAACCCCGGATCAATGTACCGATTGAAGATTAAACCATCCCCCGGCTCTCCCCCGGCCTCTACTCCCGCCATCGCCGCGAGCCTTATATCTCCCCCTTCCTCCCCTCCCCAGGCAGCAGGAGTAAGGACTTTAGCAGCCAGTTGGATGATGCGATCCGACTCGGCCTTGAGGCCCGTCGTCTCTGTATCGAAGATAATGAAAGTCACATCCTCTTTTTCCAAATCAATCTCCATCCGAGGGATAGGTTGGTCATCGGTCGAGAAACGCGTACTCAACAGAGAGGTCTCAGGAGATGAGAGGGAGGTGGCATTTAAGGCGTTAGCTAGCTCAAGGTCGTCGTCATCATCGACGGAGGGAGGTGGAGTACAGATCTCATACCTATCCCCATAGGTGATAATATTCCAACCAGGCAAAGGGGAGGAGGGGGAGGAGGAGGAGGAGGAAGAAGAGGAGGAGGTGCTGTTCCTTGTAGAGGAGAATGTGGAGGCCCTGACATGAGTCTTCTTTTTGGTGTCTACTGGTGGGCTAGCACTGATCCATCCGTCAGATGCTGCCGCTGCTGACATGCTGCTGCTACTACCACTGGTATTTCTGCTGCTGCTACTGCCACTCCTGACGACACGCACCTTCGCCGAAACATTCCCCACATCATTAGCATCAGACGCGAAAAAACTCAACAAAGTTTCCACTCCCTCCTTCTTTAACTTCCTTGCCATCACCACCGCTTCTTCCCCGCCCTCCTCCTCCCCTCGCACACATACAGCTGCGTATGTTCTCGCCAACGTATAAGCCTCGTCTAACAACTCTTGGTGCTTTCCAAGATCCACCAACCTAAAGCCATGATGCCCACTTTGCTTATGTCCCAAAACCTCCCCTGGGCCCCTCAGCCTTAAATCCTGCTCAGCTATCTCAAACCCATCCACCGTCCTCTTCAAAGTCAACAGCCGCTCTAGCGCCTTTTCTCGATTCGGGCTGGTATCATCGTAGGTCAGCACACAATGATATTCCTTCGTCTCTCCGCCACTGCTGTTGCCGCTGCTATTACTGCTGCCGCTTATGGCCCGACCAATCCTTCCTCTGAGCTGGTGCAACTGCGACAACCCAAAATATTCCGCATGTTCAACTATACACACTGTCGCGTCCGGAACATCCACACCTACTTCAATCACAGATGTCGAGACCAACACATTCGTCTCCCCCGCGCTAAAATCCCTCAACGCCTTCAGTTTACTTTCCGCATCCATCTTCCCATGCACCATCCCCACCCTCTCCTTCCCTAACAGCTCCACCAACGCCGCGTGTCTGTAAATAACACTTGTAATCCCTCTTCCATCCGCCCCTCCTCCCTCCTCCTCCTTATCCTCAATACAGGGCAACACCCAGAAGACCTTCTCTGTACTGTCATCCAAAACCTTCTTCTTCAACCTCTCTGCTATCTGCCCCACGCTTGTCAAGGGGAAAATGGTGGTGGTGACCTTTACATTCCTTGCCGGGGCTTCCTCCAAGCGACTCACTTCCATATCACCGTAATTCGTCAGCAACAAAGTCCGCGGAATTGGGGTAGCGCTCATGTATATAACATTGGTGTCGGTCGACAATTTCTCTCGCTGTTTTACTCCAAAACGATGCTCTTCGTCTATCACCGTGACGCCCAACTTGTCAAACACCACCTCATGACTGAGCAAACTATGAGTCCCCACTAAAATATCGATCTTCCCACTCGCCAACTCTTCCAACAGCACCTTTCTTGCCTTCCCCTTCTTCGCACTGCTCGTCAAGACTTCAATCCTCAACGGCCTCCACTCCTCCTCCCCTCCCTCCTTCCCTCCCACCCTGACTTTTAACCCTTTCGTCAACTCCCCCAATGTCTTCAAATGCTGGAAAGCCAAAATCTCCGTAGGTGACAGCAACGCTGCTTGCCATCCCCCCTCCACAGCTCGAAGCATCGCTAACAGGGCACACACAGTCTTTCCACTCCCCACATCTCCTTGGAGCAACCTCACCATCCTTCCCTGATGCGACGCCATGTCCCCCCATATCTCGCTCACTGACCTCTTCTGTCCCTCCGTCATTTGGAAAGGCAACTGCTGAATACATGGGTTTGTCAAGTGTCCATCCCCACCCACTGCCCGCGCAGCAGTGGCAACAGCAGCAGCAGTAGCAGGAGCAGCGGCTGCTGCCAAGGCATCTTTTTTGTCTTGGGCGCGTTTGAGGGCAGTGGGAAGCTGCGTGGCGAGGAGCTCGTCAAAGGCAAGGCGTTCTCTGGCTTTGTTGCAGGCATCGATGCCATCGACTCCTGTAGGGTTGTGGACTTGACGGAGAGCTTCGGGGAAGGTAGGCCAGCCCTTGGCTTCCCGAAAAGAATCATCGAGCCAATCAGGAAAAGAGGACGAGGAAGCGGCGCGGGCTAATTTAGTGATGGGAGGGTCGGAGGGAGAAATGGCACGCAAGGCTTCTTGAATGAAATCCCTTAGCTTGCTCGCGTTCAGTCCAGATGTGAGGCGATAGAGAGGCTCGACCGTCCCCTCCTTCCTTCCCTGCCCCCCTCCCTCCTTCACGGCTTCCGGGTGCGACATGCACATCTTTTTGTCCCCGTATTTTGCTCTTGACACTTTGCCCTGCAATCGATGCACGCTTCCTGGATAGAATTTCTTCTGCGTGTAAAAAGACCCGTAATTCCGCCGATTTAAGAAAAAAATCAGGTCCAAAGGAGATCCCTCTTCGTCCACACAATGAATCGTTAACGGCCTCCGTCCCTCTGCTTCTGTATGACCGACGACTTTAACATTCACAGACGCCGACTCCCCATCTTGGAGCTCCCTCACTAGCTTGTTAGACCCCCAGTCAAACACACCTACAGGGAGATGAAACAATAAGTCAAGATTCTTCCGTATCCCCATTCTCTTCAGCGCGTCAGCAGCCGCCGGTCCAACTCCTTTTAAGCTCCCTACGCTTTCTAGTAAAGCACAAGCAGAAGGAGAAAGTAGTGACAGGGATGTGGAGGACAAGGAGGACGAGGCGCCTGGGAGGCTACTTCGGCGCCGGCGTGGGAGGGGAGCGGGGGAGAGGTCGTGCCGGGGAGGGGGGAAAGTAAAGGAGGGGGGAAGTCCTTGCGAGTTTACTTGTGTGGAGGAGGAGAAGGAGAAGGAGGGGGAGGGGGAGAAGGAGGAGGAGGAGCAGGAGGAGGAGCAGGAGGAGGGGGAAGAGGAGGTGGTGCCTACAAGCATCGTGCTGGTGCGGCGAGGGGAGAAAGGTGATACGAACGCTGGAAGGCGCGTGCCGTGCTTTGGACCAGTACGTGCAGGAAACGTGAGCCCATACGCAGTAGTAGCTGGCAAAGCGCGCAATCCATGATAAAAATAGATCTGAGGGAGTCTATCGATGGCGCCTACGCCACTACGGAGAAGCGTGATCACCCGTTGACGCTGGCGAGAATGGTAAGAACCACCTGCACGACTATTCAGGGACAACCCACGATTCAATGCCATGGTGTGTTGTGTGACCGCCCGCAAAAAAGGTGCCATAGTCAGCAAGACGAGGAAGAGGATGGTTGTTAGTAGGTGTCGTTGCTGAGGCTGGAAGCTAGACAGATGCCTCGGGCTGAGGCGGCAGCGGCGACAAGGCGTCCTCCTCTGAAAGACAAGCACCATAGAAGAAGCCAAGCGATTCTCTGTGTGAAGCGTTTGTCTGCTGGCTGGACAAAGACGCGCGAACAAGGTTACCGGGCCGGGCGCAGCAGCAGCATTGGGGTAGTGAACTCGCTCGCTTCCCTAGTGCTTGGGCTGGACTACCTGTGAGAGAGAACCATGAGTGAAAAGCGAGGAAAATGCGGACACTGGACGGCTGTCTGCAACAGCTTTAAGCATTGTGGTGGGCAGCAAGTGTAAGAGGTCTGGCAAACGTGCGCATTTATAGCTGGGGGTAACGCGAATGAAGAAGCAAGATGAGCGTGGAACAAAGGCAGTGATGCTGCTGGGGCGAAACAGCCAGCACGGTTTCTTCTTGGCATCTCTCTCCCCTTTTCTTTTGTGTCAGAATAATGGGGTTGGGGACATGATAAAACTTGTACAAATATCGGGCGCCGCTATGCTGATTGACTAGCGCTAGGCGCACTTCCATTTGTCTTCATCTTTCATATTGCTAAACTCAATCCTCACCACCTCATCTGTCGGGTTCCCGATTAGTCTACGCGGTTAGGATGGCTGACTCTCACTCAGCAGAACTGGGTTCGACTCCCAGATCGGGAGATAATAAATATCTCTCAATACCCATCCAACTCTTTTTGCCTACTATGGGCTCTGTGCTTCTCTAACAATTTTTTTCTTGCTATCGCCTTGCTTTCACCCTTTATTTGATTGTCTAATTCGGATTCATTTTCTTCGTGACTGGAAACACAGAAAGGTGAAGGGCCCAAAACCCGGCCCATCGGACCGCTACACGCTCTATCACTCTCGAGCATTGCACGAAGAACTCTTGACAGGATACAAAGCGGACTGACATAGATAGGTGAAGAATGTGTTTCTCCTCACAGGTGAGGTACTTGGTAAGAGGCATGGGCTGGGAGGTCTCGGTCATCGGACATTTATTGCATCACTCCGAGACTTTCAAACTTGACTTCCTGCAACAATAGGATGATAAAATATCAGTCAATGCTTACAATTCCTTGACTATGCCTCCCTTTCGCCATCTTAATCTCTCTCATTGCTTGGTGGGATGTCCTCGGGTCGCGTCGCCTTTCGTGCCCTTCTAGGCCTTTGCAGCAGTTGTACTTTTTTTTAAAACATGGCAACACCCCCTGCTATTGCAAAATCTCACTTAGTACTCCCCGCGCTTCTCATACCACATTCCCCGTTTGTGTGCGACCTTACTTAAAAAGGTATTCATTCTTTCTCCCCATGCTCTTTTGCAATAAGCAAGAGTTCATACTCTGCTTATCTTGCCGGGGAGCCTTCACCCTTCGACTTTTCAATCCCCTCGGCATTGTCAAACGTCTTCCGAATAGCCCACATACCCTTAATTTGGGTGGCACTACCTCCGTCCAACCCTGCAACGCTCGGATTTATCCTTTGTGCGTGGATATTTGCCTATAGTCAGGGAGAAGTCAGCAGGGCACCCTGAGCTTCACCAATGTACCGTAGCCAATGATCATGAAGACATTTCTCCTCCGCCAAGTGATGTAAGGAGAAACCTCCAGCTTCGTGCATTGAGGATTCTTTGAAAAATGATGCATCAAGTATGTGTGATATATACATCGTAGCCTTCAGCGCTGTGAACACCTATCGCTCTGTTGAACGCTTTTGTGAAGAAAGACTTCCTGACGTCCCTTGCTCTCAACGCTGCCGGTTACCGCAAGGCCTACGTCAATGAATAGCTGGATATGGGTCTCGCTCCTGAGGGCCTAGTCTCCTTTTCCGGTCAGCGATTTCGATGGTCTGTGCGGCGCGGTCTTCCCTGGGAATCATCTCCAATGAATAATACGCATCGTAATTCACATGGCGAAATTGACTCTTTAATGAAAGGGAAATGAAGGGAAATGGAAAACTCTTATCGAATTTTACAGCTGCAGATTTTCATATATTTCAATCCTCTGGTTGAGGCGAGGTCTAATCTGTCCGCAGCGCCTGCTCTATACTTGGTCGGACGGGCACTATTTGCTGGTCTTTATGTTGTGTTCTGTGTTGTTCATAGAAGAGAGCATAGCACGCCGTTTTTTTTTTTGGCTGGACAATGTTTTCTCCTGACAGTTGGAACTGTGCAGGAATACTGTTAGAAGTTCATTTCCTTTTGACGTTACGCACTAGTGGTAGCCCTGGCTCTCCGCCCAAAGGAGTGGCGGCGAGGAGCACAGCACCTGTGGCGGAGCTGACAAGAGCCGGTACTCATGTTGTTTAGGTACATGAAAACTTCTTTGGTGGTATGTACTCGAAAGATTTTTGTGTTTTTTTTTTAATTTTTTTTTTTTTGGGTTGGGATTTCATCGTCATTATCTTCTTTGCCACCGAATATAGCATCAAAATTAGTCCGTCACGGATGACGGGGTATATGCCGGTATCAGGCCACTGGCGTTTCCGTGGCTGGGTTTGCACTTCAGCTTCCAGGTTACGCGGAAGATCGGGAAGCTGTGTGGTCGGGCGTTAGAAATGTGCAAACGGGACATGTGTCTTAATTGGTAAACATTTGCAGGGCGTCGCTGGTGTGTTGTGGACTTTGGCCCCCGACTGGGCAGTTCTAGGGGATGTTCAAAGTCTCTCTGGAAGACAAGTATTGTCAGGAAAAAGCGTTATGAGACCATCATTGACGTGGCCTATGCTGCTGCCGATGCCATGTCCGTGGTGCTGGAGGCCGCCACAGCAGTGCCGCAGGATGATGGAGTCAAGCCCAACCATGAGGAGACTTTCTGCGTCAAGGTTGCCTGGAGAAGCCAATAAGCGTTGCGCGTGATAGTGGCTCATTTGATGTTCGTCGGAGCTACCTTTTGATCCAACAAAGAAAGTTGATATTAGTAGTGTCAATAGAGGGATTTCTTGGCATCTGCGATGAAAATTCTGAAGCAAAAGAAGTGAAATGTCTGTTAGGTGCGGCGAAAATGCAGGGGGAAAGTACGCAATATAGTGGAGTTCTTATAAAAGACAAGTTGTAGTCTGGCGGTTATAGCGAGGTAGTGTTTGTGTGCTTCAAAGAGAGAGGAGGGTATGCGCGCCAAAATGTCTATGTTGGTAGCTACCCAGGAAGAAAGACACACACACGCACATCGAAACCTCCTCAACACTAATTTATCATGAAAGGATGAAATAACATACAAAGAAACTTGAAGTTTGAAAGGGACTATACAGAAAGCTATGTACGTTTTTTGCTCTATTTACTTTTTTGGCGTTTTAATCACCATTACGAGCCTTGCCACCGGCATGATCGCGTCTGCTTCAATCATAATGTGAGCACCAAAATAAGCCCGCCCACCATTTTGGCGTGACGTGGACGCGCGATGTCTCGATTGGGTCATACGAGACGTGGAACGGAATCGTCGTGAGAGAGACGGGGGGATTTGCCATCACAGAGAGCGGGAAATTGTTTTAATTGAACATCAATAGAAGGTCGACCACTTCGACAAGTCTTGTGCCCAAGACTTCCGCCCCTCTGGCAACGTACTATACCGAAAGTTCTGTAAGTTTTTTGCTCTTTTTACTTTTTTTGGGTTTTAACCACCATTACGAGCCTTGTCACCGGCATAGTGACATCTCCTTCTATCATATCTTGAGCACCAAAATAAGCCCGCCCCGCATGACGGGGAAGCTCCCGGCATCAGGCCACTGGCGTTTTCGCGGGACGATGACGCCATCCCGCTCTAGGATAAGCGTGGACTCTTCCAATGACGAGGAAATCGCAGTCGCAGTCGTCCACGACGGAAATGTCCATACGTCGATTGACGGTGGAGAAACGTGGACATCGCAATCGGGTCCAGGCGTTCATCCCTGGATAAAATGGTTGCTGGATTGAAATTCCACCCATAAATATTGAGTATGCATGTCATGGTTCTTTGTAAATCGTCCAATTTAACGAATCTCAATAGGGTGCGAGAATCATAACCCACGCCATAGCTATGAGAGATCTCCACGACCAAATTATCTGACTCAGTACTAGATGATGATGGGAGAAGACGTTAGAATTTCATAAAAGAATCCTTGATGCTGTTCGTAACGGGGAATGAATATTTTTTCGTTTCTGTGGTTCCCAAAAGGATCAACTTCGCGTGATATCCTGTACTAACGATCTCACATACACCCCTGGATTTATTGATCCTGGATAGAACAGCCACGTCGGAGCTTGTGGTCTTCATTAGACCAAATGTATTTTCATTACCAGACACCACAACATTGCCATTTACGTCGAGACTTTGGGACACAGCGCTAGCCCGGATGTTTTCCGATGCGCATGCCCATCTATCGTCGTCTCGTATAAGAAATCTTTGCAGGCGATCCGAGAACGTATAGCAATTATTATTTATCAAATGAAGATACTCATCGTACTTGGCACAAAATGCTCGGATCTCATCCAAGCTCCGGCGACTGTCCCCTTGGAAAGCAAGTGTAGGTGGTGCGAACGTCAGTACCTGTTTGTCGTAAGGGAAGAGATTAAGTGAGAAGACGTCACAACCTTTCTCTGAAATGGCCATTCCATACTGAAGACATGCCCTCCTTCAGTGCTCCAGCACCAGCCCTCATATGCAGGCGTTTGCATGGTGCCCTTTTCTAGCACTAGCAGCATGCACTCACTCACCTTTTCACGAATCATGCCAGGTACTGTCTGCCCCCGGAATAAGGTTGTGACTGTTGAGATCTTTGTAGCAGAAACGGGAATGAAGTCAAAAAGCAGGTAGGCTGGCCCCGCCGCGGCAGCATTCGCGTCTCGGCGTTCCACGATGACGGCTTCGTGCAGCTTGGGACCCCAGCTCGGCCAACCAATCAGCGGGTAGCGTGCCGTACTGACGCGCCAGGGCTGTGAAACCGGCTCTCGAATATCTACGCTTTCAGCGCGAGTATGTGTTGTTTGTGGTCGTCCGTGTGCTGCTGCTGCCGTCGACGGGGTGCGCAGAGGCTGGGGCTTGAAGGCAGAGGCGGGGCTGCTGCATGTTAGCAAACACACGCAAATGACAAGGCTACTACGAGATGGAAGTGGCCTCGGTCTTACTTTTCGCATTTCGCCTGTGCTCTATGTTTGTGCTTGTCTCTACAGTGTAAGACCGTGTAGCGCTTAAGGGATGGGGGCGCATAGTAGGGGCCGAGAGTCCCTTGAGGTTGGGGAGGTCATGCAGACCGCACGCGACAAGTAAGCAATACAGCCCAATTTGTACATTCACGTCCCATCCCTTTCTAAAGATGGGCGTACACACGTCTATTTGAACAAGCGCTTTCATTTTTCGATCCGACCAAGCCTTAACGCCCGTATCGATCTCACCACATAACACATAAAGTTGGTGAGAGCACCGTGGGGAAAAAAGTAAAAAAAAAGTGATGCCCTTTCTCTGCATGATTCCATCCTTATTCACTCTTACGCATCTTAACTCTTTCCTCCCGCCTTGTTTTACCCGTACTGACAGGTGCGCCTGCATTTGCGACGTGCGACTTGGCGTGCCTCCGCCCCTGTTTGAAGGCCGCCACTTTACGTGCGGCGAAGCCTTCATTCGCGCTTGTTGACTTGCCGTAGTGTGACTGCTTTTCTAAGTCGGCTTCCAGTAGCTTCATCCCCACACACGACACAAGATGATTCCCATATTCCCATTCGCGTTGGGTGGCGTTCTGACCGCGCCGTTCGTCGGCTTACTCTATCATCGTGCCCTGACAAGCTTTGACGTGGCACAGGCTGCTTACGAGTCCCGGGTCGCCCACAGCTTTCAACCAAGCACACCCTTCATCGATCTCTACTCGACCGAAACGCAAGAGTATCTCTTGGTTTTGATGAATTTGGGATACTTGTGCTTGACTTGTGGCCTATACATTCACATGCGCCGGCGGGAATCACCCTACCACCTGAAGCAGGTCCTTACCATATACAACCTAATTAACGTATTGGTGTCCTCTTACGTCTCGCTCGCTATCCTGCGTTATAAGCTTTTCCCTTGCTCCTCGTCATCGGTGCCGCTACCACAACCTGAGGATTCGAACCTACAACAACCAACTACGACGTCATCATTTATTTGTAATCGGCTCGCCCTCGGAGACCCGGGTTTGGCGTCTGTCTTTGCGGTGTACTACTTGCAAAAGGTGCGTAAGTATTTAGAGCGCCTGAGGAATTGGTTTGTTTATTAGCATCGTGCATCTGTGTGAAAAGTGGTTGAATGGTTTTTCCTATCGTCTGATTTGTCTCGCACTTACCTTTTTCTCTCTAATGTTTGTCCATACGTCAATTCATATCTCCTTTGTCTCCTGTCTCCTGTCTCCTGTCTCCTGTCTCCTGTCTCTTGTCTCCCTCCCTCCATCCCTCCCCTCCCTCCCTTCAACAGTATTTCGAGTACCTCGACACCTATTTCTTCATCCTGCGGCGCAGCTTTCGTCAAGTCACCTTTCTTCACCTCTTCCATCACGCTTCCATCACCGTCATTGTTGGCTCGCTTATGCCCTTTGATTTTGGCGGGGACATGTAAGGAAAGGGGGGAGAGAGTTGGGCGAGTAAAGAGAAGGATAAGACAAACTTCACATCGTCTGCACATCAAAACTGCATATCATAGGTACACAGATCGCAATAAAAAAGACCTGGCATTGCCCCCACTCTCAAGTCTCTCCATTCCTCTCTCCCGTCCGTTCCTTCCTCCGTCCTTCTTTCGCCCTTTAGGTATTTCCCCATTCTGGCCAACTCCCTATGCCACGTTGCCGTGTACCTGCATTACTTCTGCACCTGCCTTGGCCTCCCTTCATGGTGGTCTTCGCACCTCGCCTCCCTCCAACTTCTCCAATTCGCCTCCATCTTCCTCCAGTCCTCCCTTGCCTTTTACGAAGGCCCCTCGTGTGGTTCGCCTGACTTCTCCAAGATCTTGATGATGGTATACATGGGCTCCATGCTCATTCTCTTCTCGGACTTCTTCTTCAAACGGTACATATTGCGCCAACCTGCTTCCGACATGTGCGGTGTGATCAAGTCAATCTCCCCTTCAGGGGTAGGTCCCTCCACTTCTACCTATCTGGGGAGCGTCAGGCTAGGAGAGGATGGATCAGCGCTCGTGAGGCTACCAAGAACTTTCAGGGAGGGTTTATCGACTCCTGTGTATGTGTATCAATTGACTCCTGTGGGGGCGCCGATGCCGGGGTTGTATGTCGCACAGGAGGTGCTTTGGGGGGAGGAGAGGGGGGGGGGGTTGAAGATGCGTGCGGTAATTGGAGAGGAAGGCGGAGGATACTGTTTTGTGGTGAGGGGGGGGAAAGCGAATGGGTTGGTGTCGTGGATGTTATGTTGTGTCGTAGGAGATGAAAGTATACGACTGCATTGAGGAAGGAAGAAAGGGAGGGAGGGAGGGAGGGAGGGAGATAGGGAGGGAGGGGCAGATGAAGAGGGCAGTGTATTCCATGTATATATTCTCGACTGCCACAATTATATAGAAGTTTATGCTGCGGCATGCAGCCCCAGACTGACTCCGACCAGACGGTCAGAACAGATGAAAGAGAGGAACGTGGGCGAATTCTACGAACAGCGCACAGGGAAACGTTGAAAACAATACAAGATGCTCTTAACAGATAAGCTCCACCAAGCCCCTGTCAAGATTGCAATATTCGTCAAATGTGATGTCTAAATTGTAAGTATGGTAACAGCATCAATACCAACATTTGCCGCAGCAGCTGCAGCTGTAAAGAATAAGGGGAAAGTGACACAAATGAAAACGAACTTTCAAAGTGAAGTCAATGTCTCTATCCCACGCACACGCGCGACTGGAAGTGTATAATGAGTCGTGAGCACCTATTTGGGATTTTAGTTTGTGTTGAAAGGAAGGTGATGAAGTATAAAAACAAGAAGACGAAGCCGACCACATATCAGATAGAAATATATCCATTCCTCACACTTTTTGGTTGTTTGAATGAATGTGAGCTGCATTAGGAGTTGTCGCCTTCTTCTTCTCCCTCTTGCGCTTCCCCTTCGTCCTTGTCTCCTTCTCCTTCCTCTTCTTCTCTGATGGGAGGATTAGGTTGATTTAAAAGGCAAGACCACTCCATTTCTACTCTTCTCCCTCCGCCCCATAATTCCCCTTCTCCGCTTAATTCGTTTATCCTTCCGTCTCTTGTTGTTTCCCTTCTCTCCACTTCCTTTATTTTCAGTATTTTTGCACACATACACACATACCTTCTGTGTCTCTCCACGTACGTATTTGCATTTTGCTGTCGTTGTTTGCTGTGCACTATGCGCTTCGATGTCCTTGGAAACCACACTCCCTCCGTCCCTCCGTCCCTCCCTCCGTCTCTCCTTCTCACTGAGTCTTGGATGTCAAAATTTCGATCTCGTTTCTTGCTTTCTCCTCTGCTAACCTTTCCACCCACTGTTTTGCTATTACGTTGCACATAATGATTAATTGTTTGTGTTTGTGGGTAAATATTTACATTTACTGTATAGTAATAGTGTACTCAACTCCTTTTTTTCTCTTCCCCTCCCTTCTCCACGACCAAAAACGAAAAGGCCAGCTTCAGATATTCTGTTCCCACCTTCTTCACCTTCACCTGCACAGAAAGTCGCTCTCCACATCTCGTTTGACTTCCATTCTTCCTGCTTCTTTCCCTCTCTCCCTCCCATCTCTACCCATCCTTCGCCACCTCCCCTCAGCATTACGACAAATACTCTGGCACCTCCCTAGGAGGGGACGCGACCGCCCCACCTGCCCCATTCGAGCCACTACCACCACTACAAGCAGCAGCAGCAGCAAGAGCAGGCATAGAAGGCGGAGCGAACACCACCCTCCACGACGCCACAGTGTGCTTAATGAACTCAAGCACCTCATGGGTGATATACCGGGAGTTCGCATGGCTCGAATAAAAGACCAACACAAAGACCATCTCATCCTGGACCACCGGCACCCCAAAGTAAGCATGCACGCCCACCATCTGCGCCCCATCCCTCCTCAAAAACAGGGTGGAATCCAAACTTGCCACATCCTCCCTGTACTCACACGCCATATTCCTAAAAACCCTCCCGGGCATCCCCTGCCCCTCATAAAATGCAAAATTCCGCGAATAAAATATCCACTCACTCAAACTCCCCCTCAGAGCCACCCCTCCGCCAAACTGCAAACTAATGCGGTCCGAGTTCGGGTCCCTTGATGGCACCCACACGTCCGTGCACTGGAAAGCCTGGGCGGGCAGCTCCTGAAGGAAAGAACGCATCGTTTCTTCAAACGTAGTCGGGGGGGAGTAGCACAAATCGTATGCCCCGCCACACGCGTTGTTCTCCAAAGGAGGGGAAGGTGCCCGTGCGAGCGCTTGAAGGGCCTGGCTTATCTCTTCGTCTGCCGCCCACTCCAACCCATCGGAATCTGCCCAAGCGCTCCCTCCCTCCCTCACTGACATTCCATATGAATCTGATTCTACTCTATTACCATTTCTTCCTCCGACCGAGCCTCTCTTAGCACTAGCAACGGTAATGGTATTGACCCATTTTTCGTCGCGCATGCCCTCGTCTTCCCACGGTCTTTCGACCTCCATCCCCGTCGATGGAAACGGGGAACTGGCCCGACCGCTGCTGTGGGTACTGCTGCTGCTGCTGCGGCTGATTATGCTGCTGCTTCTACAGCTACTGCTGCTGTGGCTGCTGCTGCTGCTGCTGCTGCACTTCCCGCTAGCGACTAAGACATTGTTCGCCTTACCGCTGGTGTCGTAGTGCATGGAGAGAGGAAGATGGGGGTTGGTGCAGCCCCCCTCCGCAGAGGACGACTGACATTCCCGGTTATGTAGACGTAAGACAGCAGGTTGGACGACATTTGATGAGGAGGGTTGAGGGGGAGAATAAAATGGACGACGAGGATGAGGAGGGAGCGAAGAAGAGGTGGAAGGGGAGGAAGAGTTAATCTGTTGTCGTTGTGTAAGGGCAAGATTACGAAAGTCTTGCTCGAGCTCCGCTCGTGACACTGACGCGGTGATAAGAGGTCGATGTTCTTGTTCTTGTTGTTGCTCTAGCTGCTGCTGCTGTTTATGTTGCTGTTGGGCATAAGGTACCTGCTGCGGTGGCTCGGATGCAGCGGGGCAGGGAGCATGGAGGAGGAGGAAATCGTCGGTCGCAAAAGCTGTCAGCTGTCGAGGAAGGAAAGAGTTGTCTCGTCGTCGCAACCGAAGAACTACGGGTAAAAGCATCAAATCACGCTCTTGGATCGGTAGTTGCGGGCTACCCATCCTGTCGACCAAGTTCTTCACATGCTGTTGTGTCTGCCGGAACACCGTCGACAACAACTCAGCATCCTCCCTATGCACCAACCCCAGGCCCCCCCCGCCTCCTGCTTCTCTTCTTACTGTTCCGCCTACACCCACACTATCACCAAGGCCGTGGTCTACCAACCGACTTCCCAACAAATCAACATGATCCCATTGAAGCAATCTCTGCATACCCGCGGACACAAAGAAAATAGTGCCATTCGACGCCCCCGCCAACACGGCACACTCCGGGCTTGGACCCTGCCGTAACAGACGAAGCAAATCCTCGATCGTGGTGGCAGCCATCACCCCATGCTCCACAGTGAAATTACGACGGCGGTCTGCTGCCATCCGGACCATGAGCGGGGCAATGTTGCGCATTGGGGAAGGGGACGCGGGGCGGGAGGAGGAAGAAGGAGGAGATAAGGTTTGTTGACGGGGAGCTGAGCGTTGGTGCATTGACCCTTGATAACTTTCGGCTAAGGAGGAGGACGAGGTAGTGCGCTTTCTGTGGGGTAGAGAAGGGAGGGAGGAGGGCATGCCATCTGCTGCTGTTGCGGCTGTATCCATCATCGTCTCATCCCCTCCGGACAAAGGCAACAGCCCCAAGGCGTGGTTCCTACTGCTACTGCTACAATCTGTGCTACCACTGCCAGCACAGTTGGACAAGGAGGCGATTCGTAGGAGAGGTCCCCATTCTTGCAGGTTGTTCACATGGATGCCCCGCTGCTGGGCAAGCTCAACGAACTGCAGCCGCCACTCAAGCTGAAGGCTGTGAGATGCCACGGCGGCCTCCTCCGACGATAAATAATGCAAAAATAATTCTTCTTGCTGTGATAATTTCCGTTGCTGTTGCTCGTATTGAAAGATTTGATCGCGGGTCGTGTTGGAGCCTGGTTGGTATTTGAAATTCCGCTTGCCCGTGCGAAGCTTCGAGGAAAGCCTGGCAGGAGTACACTGAAGGAGAGCACACAAAAATGTGCCCAACCGTCCACCCTCACGCAAAGGCAGCATGCCTGTTAGGAATCCCTCCATCACCATCTCTGCGAACTTGCACTCGGCTTCCGACCATCGCCCGCCGCGCATCTTGCTCAATTCTTCTACGGGCGCCTGCACCACGATTCCGCTTCGAGTAAAGGGATCAGGAAGCGCCACCTCAATTGCAACATCCGCTCCGTTCTGCCCACAGCTTGGGCAGTGAATCAAGGGCCATGGATATATACAGCGGGCATGCACGGCGTTACTGCAGCACTGCAGACGGACATCCGCTCTAGGGCTTCCACACTTGCAGCAGTACGAGTTGACATCTTTCCCGCCCCGTCCGCGCGCCAGCAGTTCACTCACAGCCACGCCTGCCGTTGTCTGCAAATCATTTGACCATGATGGGATTGAAGCGGGCAATGGTTGTGTGTACGGGGGAAACATGTCTGTTGGAGGCAGATTGTGTTGGTTTGAGCTACCTCCTGCTTGGTGCTGATGTTGTTGAGAAGGAAGGGTGCTTTGACCAATCCGCTGTTCCCAGTTGGCAGTCGCCTCACCAAATGCCATGAGATTACTTGTGGGGATGTGTGGGAGTGGGAAGTGTAGACTGGGGTTGGTGGTTTGTTGACAGGCGAAGATGGACGTCCGGTTGTTCAGGGTTTTTTTCGGGTGAGACTCGGGGAGTCACGACGGTCGGGGAGATCCGAGGTCTCGGGGTACCCCAGATTACATTGCTTTTGCACAAAAACAGGCATGCTGTGGCACTGTTGCATCCGCCTCGTCAACAGCTCATTAAAGCGACCACAGTTAGCCAGCAGATGTTTAGCTAATGCATGTTGAGGCCCTCAACGCAACAAGTCACACACTACGCGGGGTTTTTGAGGAGCGACGTTTTTACATTTTAGGGAAAACAATACGGCTAGAGTGGTTTTGAGAAACATGTTTTTGCGTCCGTGGGATTAACATTCTGTTTGTTGCTTTGGCACTCTATTTGTTGCTTTGGGAGCGCAATAGATAAGTCGCATTGTTTTACGTCCAGTGTTCAAATGTGATGCTCACATCACTTGACCATCTCTCTGTGCCCCCTTCCCCTCCCTCTCTCCCCCTTACCTCGGCATGGGCAGGATTCTGTTACATCCTTCCCTATGTTCGCACACATATATACTGAGTATATCACCTTGCCAAGAAACGTTCCTAGCCAACCCTCCCACCTACATCTGCTTTCTACTTCCAATCCTCCCCTCCCCTCCCCTCTGCATCACTACGCACCATGGCCCGCACATATGCCAACAAACTCTGGCTAGGCACCAACAGCCGCCCTGGGTTATACGGCACCGTTTCTGTGGGTAAAGACGGGCGAAACTCCGATTTTAGAAACTCTGACACGTCGTCGCGGAGGATGGAAGTGCCTGCTGCTCGGCGGCGACCGTGGCCGGTGACGATGATGAGGGGGTCGCGCGGGTCTTGGATGTAGCCGTGCCGAGATTGGTTTCGGGGCCAGGGTAGATACATCTCGCTGGGAGACCATTTTTTGTTGTTATTGTTGGTGAGGATGGTGTTCGTGGTTCTGCTGCTTTTGCTGCTGGTGTTTTCATTTGTGGTGGTTTCGGTTGTCTTGAATGTACCCCTTGCCATCTTCTCGGTGAAAGGTCTTGCTGCTGTTGCTGTTGCTGCTGTTGCTGCTGTGGTCAACTCCTCGCTTCTTCTATTGGTATCTTTGGTGATCTCTGGTCCATATTTCCTGAGCATGCTAGTCAAAACATGATACAACGCCGCCTTTGACAGAGGCCGGGAAAAGTTGTGCAAGTCCATCACCCGAAAGAATTGAATTGACCAATGATTAACCCTCCCTCTCTCATAAGCACGTTTGTAATACCACGCCATGGTCGGGAGAAGGGCGGGATGCTCCATGGAGCAAATGAGAGAGTTGAGGGTGGGTTGGTTCAGCGAGGTAGAGTCAGTATACTCCAGCATATCCCACAGGTAAGCAGCGACGGGCCATTGGTTCGCACGGCGGCAGGCATCGATTGTCAGCATATAAATTACAGAAGATGGCCTCTCGCCTGCGGAAAGGATGTTTAATAGCACCCGCACCGCTTCATCCCAGGCCCCGCCTTTGCCACACGCGGAGAGCGAAGCCGAGTAGGTGAGGGTGTTGATTGGCACTTCTTCCCTTTTCATCTCTTCCAACCATAGCAACGCCTGCCTGTACTCCCCCGTACGACTGCATGCGTCAATAACAGCAGTATAATGAGGGGTAGAAGGTCGTAACCCCTTCGTCTTCATCGCCTCCAAGCACGTAGCAGCATCGCGCGCTCGACCTGCCTTGGCATATGCATCCAAAATCGCCGTGAAAGTCACCTCATTCTGAGCTACCCCCCTCTCGTCCATCTCTGCAAATAACTTTTCAGCCTGCTCCCACTTCCCCGCTCTTGCACACGCCTTGATTGCTGCGCCATATGTGTATGTATTGGGAGCGATGCCTTCTTCCTCCATCCTTTTCATGAGCATCAGCGCCATCTCCCAAGCACCTCCATTCCCACACGCATTGACCGCCGTGGTATAGATAATACACGTAGGTGGTCGTTTGGTGCAGGCCCGCACGTCTTGAAGTAGGTCCAATGCGCGAGACCAGTCTCCATTACGTGCCAGTGCTGCCATAAGATCAATGCAGCTCCCTTCACTGACAGCAACGCCTTCCGCATTCATGGTAGCGAAGAGACGGAGGGCCTCATCAACCATGCCTGCGCTTGCCGCCGCCTCGATTGTTTGAGAGTACATGTGAGCCGTGGGTGCCACGTGGTCCTTGTCTTTCATTTCTTCGACGAGCGTCACCATTTCTTGCACGCGGCCGGAAGATGCACAGAGCTTGAGGAGGGGGAGGAGTGTGAGAGATTTTCGGGGGATGTGGAGCGCGCGCATGGCATCTAGGAAAGAGAGGCCTTCTCTAATCAGGCCTTTGACACGCACGTGCTCCATGACCATATTGCAGACTATGACTTTTTGCCCAGGGGCACGTTTATCGAAACGGTCCAAGAGACTTCCTAACGGCACGAGGCCCGTGGCCGGGGCGGTTGAGTACTCTACACCTGCCTCTGTTTCTTCTGCTGCTCCTGCTCCTGCTTCTGCTGCTGCTGCTGCTGCTGCTGCGGCGGCGGCGGCGGAGGAGGAAGAGGAGGAGGAGGAGGAGGAGGAGGAGGAGGAGGAGGAGGA